>Ga0172371_10003579_pt1 | contig 23974 bp, 23 predicted proteins | sample Lak12m_FD_114543 | JGI IMG/M metagenome (GOLD analysis project Ga0172371, IMG submission 114543) | Freshwater microbial communities from Kabuno Bay, South-Kivu, Congo - kab_022012_12m | ecosystem: Environmental > Aquatic > Freshwater > Lake | place: Democratic Republic of the Congo: South-Kivu...
TCGGAGATTGTGGAGCCTGACGGGTGCGATTACGCTGGCTGCTGCGAGGTAGCAGAAGAAAACTGCCCCGTGGAAGCGATTATATTAGAAGAATGATTCTTTAAACTGTCACAATGCTGGCAGCGAAAACATGATATTCTTACTGCAGGATGTCATATAAATTTGATTCATTAATAACGATTCTGAGAAAGCTCGACAGCAGGGAACAGTTAACCGTTAATTCCCTGATGGATGAGCTTGAAGTCAGTCAGAGAACAACCTACAGATACATCCAGACGCTGCAGATAGCCGGTTATCCCATTGTCTTTGACAGGAAAAGAAACGGTTATGCCTTTAGCGAGGGCTACAGCCTGCGAAGGCCGAACCTTTCAGTAGAAGAAACCCTTGCCTTTGCATTAGCTAAGAAACTTCTCGGCAATTTCGGAACAGGGATGGAGAAAAGCCTAAACACAATAGAAGAAAAAATCTCAGCGCAAAAAACATCACTTCCGAAACATATTGTCCTTTCTTCTGTATCCCCGTCTACTGAAACCGAAAAATATCTCGGAACAATCCATAAGGCAATAACAAATTTCCAGAAGCTAGAGATAGGCTATGACGCCCTGCACTCAAAAGAAAAGAGCACGCGAAAAGTTGACCCATATTATCTTTTTTTTAACGAAGGGTTCTGGTATCTGAGGGCATATTGCAACCAGAGCGAAGCATTAAGAACCTTTGCGCTGGACAGGATAACCTCCCTGAAAGTCATAGATAGGCATTTTCTTCCTAAGAATGTCTTGCCCGAAGACGAGCTTTCAGCTTCTTTCGGCACATGGCTTGACGGCGAGCCTGTTGAAGTTGTTTTAAGATTTGATGAAGAGGTCAAATCCCGCGTCCTGAGAAAGAAATGGCATCAGAGCCAGAAGGAAAAAGAACTCAAAGATGGAAGGCTTGAAGTGCGATTCAATGTCAAAGGATTGGGCGGGATAAAGAAATGGATTTATCAATGGATACCTTATGTCGAAATTGTTGAACCAAAAGAGCTAAGGGATGAGATAAAAATAGAATTTAGCGTAGAATTAGATAAAAACAAATAACTTTTGATAAGTGATAAATATGATAAATAAAACATTTGCAGCCGAAAACACATTGTTTTGCCAGTTTGAAAATAATAGGCTCAAGGCGATTTTGGAAGACTGGGCAGCGCAAAACAGAATCAGCATATACTATGGCAAACCGTTATCGCCGGATATTATTGCCGTTCCATTTTTCGCAGCGATCGTGGATAAGCAGATTACAGGTTCCGAAATCTGGGTTGACTATCTTACTTATTGCGAGGATACGGACACAGTAAAGCCGACGATTTTTCTTGATGATTGTTCAGATAAGACAATTTCTGATATCATTGGACAGCTTGACAGATATTTGTGCATCAAACGGGAGGATTCTGATGGGCTTAGAATGGTTAAATAATAGGAGCTGGCTGGACATTTCAAGAGAGGAACGACTTTTTTGTGCACATCTCTATTTTGATATTAAGGGAAAAGAAAAAAAGTTTGTCAAATGGCTTAGCAACGAGCTAAAAAGCCTAAAATGCAACCCTGATGCGGACTGGGAGGTCGGCTTTGAAGTGTGTTTTTACAGGGACTACCTTTTTGAAAAGAGATATAAGATTAGAGAATATAATAAAAAACTCTCGGACGAGAACAATAAGAAGTATTCCGAGAAAAGAACATTTGATCTATGTTTGTTTTCCGATGAACAAATAATAATAATGGAAGCAAAAGCTCAGCAGGGATTTGAAGTTAAGCAGATGAAGTCTTTTAAGGATGATAAGATGGATGTCTCAAATATCTTAAAAGGCAATGGCAACACCGTTGGCGTTAATCTGATAGGGATATGCTCATCCGTTTATTGTAACAACCTAAAACAATATGGCAATCAAAATATCCTTAATCCATTTGATGGTGTTATAACATGGAAAGATATAAGCAGTGCTAAGATGTTTCAACGCAATGAGAATATTTATAAGAAGGCTGATGAATTATATAAAAAATAATATATGAAACTCATTATCCACCGCGGAACGCATGAAATCGGCGGAACATGCATTGAACTAATCGGAGAGAACTCCAGAATACTTATTGACGCAGGCTCTCCGCTTGATGATAAGCAGGAAAAAATTCCTGATACTCTGCGTAATTCACTAAGGCAGGCATCTCCGCCGCTCAAAGGCATCTTAATATCTCATCCGCATTTAGACCATTACGGACTTTTGGAACATATCTCTCATGATATGCCTGTCTTTGCGGGAAGGGCAGCGTCTGTCCTGATGGGAACAACCTTTGAATTAACCGGCGGTAAAAATAATGGTATAGCGCCTGTACCGTTTAAGGCGGGGCAGGAATTTAGTGTGGGCGATTTCACAGTCAAGCCTTATCTCGTTGACCATTCAGGATTTGACTCTTACGCTTTCCTAATAAAGTGCGGCGACAAAAGCATATTTTATTCAGGGGATTTTCGAAACCATGGAAGAAAGGGCAAGTTATTTGAAAGCTTTCTTAAAAAACCGCCTCAGGCAGATGTTCTTCTGCTTGAAGGGACAATGATTGGCACAGAAAGAGAAGGCAAGGTTTTAACAGAAGCGCAGCTTGAAGAAAAATTCACTGATAGCTTAAAAGAGGCGGAAGGAGCAGTGTTCGTTACCTTGTCCTCACAAAACATTGACCGGATAGTCACTTTGTTCAGGGCATGCAAAAAAACTGGCCGACTTCTTGTGATAGATCCCTATACAGCAGAAATATTGAGGCTGCTTCAGGAAGTGCAAACGTCCTCCGGCCTCAAATGCCATATCCCTCAGGCTGCATGGGAGGGAGTTCATGTCTGCTATCCACAGCTTCTTTGTAGATTCCTTAAAAAAATAAATAAAAACAATATCCTTGAGAGATATAAAAAAAATGGCAGGCAATGGTCATATTTTTCTAAAAACGCATCGAAAGTTGTGATGCTTGCTCGCTCGTCTTCTTTAAAGGAAATTTTTGGTAAAAAATATTTTGACCTGTCAAAATCGAAATGGATTTACTCGATCTGGTCCGGTTATTTGAAAACCGATAATAGGCTTATCGAGATGGATAGAAAGTTCAGGGAAAATGGAGCGAGTATAGAACATATACATACCAGTGGACATGCTGATATAGCCACTCTCAAGAAACTGGCAGAAAATTTTAAATATAATAGACTTATTCCGATACACACATCCAACCCGGAACTATACGAAAAACTTTTTAGAGATGTGATGTTTTTAAAAGACGGCGAAGCGCTGATTATCTAAGATTTTGCTCAACAATTTTTCTAATCCGCGCCATATTTTAAAACTTCCTCAATAAGCTCTTTATGCTCGGTTGTTTTAAGGAACCGTAGAATTTCCAGCGCCTTTCTGCCGCCGATTTCTCTAATAGTGCGAATTGCCTCTTCCTGAAGCCCGAGGTCTTCATCATAAAGGGCAATATTTTTCAGGATATCCAGTGCTTTTTTGATTTTTCTCTTGCCGATTACCTTCATCGCCTCGCGGGGATTATAAGCGTCTCCCGGCTCAAGCGCTTCTATTAACTGCTCATCGTTGAAGTAATACATATAGCTTGCGATATGACCGTTTTCATCATAGGTATGTTCCATACGTTCAACTTTAGCATATTGGATTGCCAACTGTCTGGCAGAGACTACTGACAGAATGCTGGCAAAGTGAAATGTTATTAATTAGGGTATTAAAAATAAATTTACAGACCTATTACAGGAGAAATGTATGGGAAGCTATGTATATCGTCTTTGAATCGGTCAACAGTTGATATATCTGGTTATATTAATGCTGCCAGAGCCGTGTGATATGTTTCTCCAATGGGCGAGACCAATAAAAAGAAAGAGAAAAAGGAGATGTTATGCTTAAGAGAAGAGATATCCTAAAGGGTTTTACAGCATTGTGCGCGATCCCCGTCCTGCCGGATTTCCTTTTTGGATTGATAAATGATGAGCATCCTGTCTGTTATAGCATAGTTCCAAATGGTGGAGTGCCTGATGTAAAAAATGATAAAAGCTCATGCGGACATTATACTTTTTCCGACGGTATATGCGTTTTCAGTCAGGCAATTATGGATGTGCTGCATAAACCCGGATTGATCGCAGTTGATTTGGAAGACCTGAAACGCATTTTTAAATATAAAGGAGATGCAGTATTAGGATTTGGGGCTGCTAAAAAAACAGTAGACGCTCTTAGAAAAGCGATATCGCATTCATCTATGAAAAAGGCCATTGGGGATTCCAAGGGATTATTTTTTAGCATTGCTGGTGGTACTGAATTAAGCAATAAAGATGTTTCCGAGGCTGCCGGTTTGATTTACGATTTGCTTCCTGATGAAGCAGAAATATTGTTCAGCGCATGCATAAAGCCTGAAATCCATAATGAGACAAGGGTAAGTATAATAGCAACCGGAATTTCTTATAAATAATATTACTATAATAGAATAAATCGGGATGCAATTTTTATTTAACAAAACCATTTCCTTGAACACATTAGAAAAATTATGAAACTTGGAATATTCGGTGGGACATTTAATCCTATTCATTACGGTCATCGCAAGCGCTGCTGCGAGGCAGCCGAAGAAAACTGCCCCGTGGAAGCGATTATATTGGAAGAATAACTTCTTTATATCAGCCCGTAATCCTTCAATACTTTTTTGAGCTTGTCTTTATTGGCGTCAGCCATCTCGCAGAGCGGAAGCCTGAACTCTTCTTTAATCTTTCCCATCATCGCAAGCGCTGTCTTTGCCGGAATCGGGTTTGTCTCTATGAACATGGAGGCATTTATAGGCTCTAATTTATAATGAAGCTTTCTTGCCTTTTCAATATCCCCCTGATGCCATGCCGCGCACATATCGGAGACATCCTTCGGAGCGACATTTGCCGAAACTGATATTACGCCGGTCCCGCCGAGCGCAAGGAGTGTGAAGGCCGTGAAATCATCTCCTGAGATGACCGATATCCTGTTTCCGCACAGCCTTATAACCTCGCTTGCCTGCTTCATGTCTCCTGTCGCTTCTTTTATTGCTGCTATGTTTTTAATCTCCGCAAGCCGCGCGACTGTTGGGGGAAGTATATTTGAAGCAGTTCTTCCGGGCACGTTATAGAGAACCAATGGAAGGCCGGTTGATTTTGCAACCGCTTTATAATGCCTGTAAATGCCTTCCTGTGTGGGTTTATTGTAATAAGGAGAAACAAGAAGCGCCGCGTCAGCGCCAACTTTTTCAGCCTTTTGAGTCAGCATTATTGTCTCATCCGTTGCGTTTGCGCCGGTTCCGGCGATTACAGGGACTCGTTTATTGACAGTCTTAACCGTAAGTTCAATTACCCTTATATGCTCGTCGTAGTCAAGGGTTGCGGATTCCCCTGTTGTCCCGCACGGGACGATGGCATTTGTTCCCTGCTTTATGTGCCACTCTATTAAATTGCATAAAGCCTTTTCATCAACTTTCCCTTTTTTGAAAGGCGTGACTATCGCAACTATTGATCCCTTAAACATATGCTTCCTCCCCTCTTAATTATCAACGAATTAAATATCTGCCTGCCCTGTGAAGACCTCTTCAGCAGAGCCTGTCATGTAAATATGGTTATCTTTCAGCCACTCGATAAATAAATCTCCGCCGGAAAGATGAACCGTTACATTTTTCTTTGTAAGCCCTTTAATGCAAGCCGCCACTGCAGCGGCGGATGCGCCGGTGCCGCACGCCATTGTCTCCCCGGAGCCGCGCTCCCAAACCCTCATCTTTACTGCGGAGCGGTTCACTATCTCAATGAATTCCACGTTCGTTCTTTTAGGGAAGATTTCGTGTATTTCAAGCAACGGCCCGTAATAAGTTACAGGGAAATCATTAACATTGTCAACAACTATCACGGCGTGAGGATTGCCCATGGAAACGCATGTGATTTTGAATTCCCTATCCTCAATCCGCAATGGGTAGTCTATAATCTGATTTGAAATTTCAGATTTGAAATTTGAAATTTTTACCGGTATTCTCTCCGGCTCAAAAATCGGCTCTCCCATATCAACCCTTACCAGCTTGCCCTTTTTCTCAGGCCGTATTATGCCGGCCTGAGTTTCTATGTTGAGGGTATTTTTACGCGATAATTTTCTGCTCCAGATGTATTTAGCAAGGCATCTTATGCCGTTGCCGCACATCTCAACCTCGCTGCCGTCGGCATTAAATATCCGCATCTTAAAGTCAGCAATTTTTGACGGATAAAGCAGGAGGATTTGGTCCGCGCCTATCCCGAACCTTCTATTGCAAAGTTTTTGACTTAAAGGTTTTAACTTTTCACTATTTTCGCCACATGCGAATCCGCCCGAGGCGGAAACTTTGTCTCCTCGGCGACCCGCCCGCGGCGGGAACTTTGCGGAAGCGCAGTCAATAAGTATGAAGTCGTTGCCGAGGCCGTGCATTTTTGTGAAATTAATCTTCATGTTATGCCTCCGGCCTCTTTTTGTTTTTTGTTATAGCTGGGCTCACGGCTCAGCAGTGAGAAACTCCTCAACCGCCGCCTCCGCCCCCGCAGGCGTGGCTTGGCGCCCCGAGCCGCTCGGGAAATGTAGTTCCTCCGGAAACCGAGCATGAAAATGCGGACAAGAGTTTCTTTACGGATTTAGAACCGCAATCAGGGCACGAGGTATCTTTTTCCGAGGCCCCGGCTTTTTGCAGGACTGAAAATGACTTGTTGCACTTGCTGCATTTATATTCGTAAATCGGCATTCTTAACCTCCAGGTGTAATATTTTATTTTGCACATCCCTGTCTTTTAAGTCAATTGCTACTCTGCTATAATTCAACTATGAAAGAGGCAATGCTGTACGAAAAACTTGAAGATAAAAAAGTCAGGTGTTTTTTATGCGCGCACGGCTGCCATATCTCGGAAGGCAAAAGGGGCATCTGCGCAGTTCGGGAGAACATTGACGGCGCCCTTTACAGCCTTGTATACGGCAAGGTTATCGCCTCCCACGTAGACCCCATAGAGAAAAAACCGCTTTTCCATTTTCTGCCCGCGTCGTCTTCCTTCTCCATAGCTACTGTCGGTTGCAACCTTAGGTGCCAGCACTGCCAGAACTATGAGATTTCACAATTTCCGAGGGAGAGGCCGGATGTGCCGATACCCGGAGAGGATATGACTCCGGAGGGGGTTGTGGGCACGGCGGAAAAGTACGGGTGCGCGAGCATATCCTATACTTACACCGAGCCGACGATATTTTTTGAATTCGCGTATGACTGCGCGAAACTTGCAAAAGAGAAGGGCATAAAGAATGTTTTTGTAAGCAATGGCTTTATGACGCCTGAAAGCGCGAGGGCTATCGCGCCGTACCTTGACGGAAATAATATTGACCTCAAGGGAGGAGAGAAGTTTTACAAGGAGATATGCGGGGCAAGGGCGGCTCCTGTCAGGGAAACCATAAGGCTGATGAAAGAACTCGGCGTTTGGGTGGAAGTCACCACGTTAATAATTCCCGGGCATAATGATTCGGAGGCAGACCTGAGGAATATCGCTGAATTCATCAAATCCGTAGACCCTGCGATACCATGGCACGTTACCCAGTTCTACCCGACCTATAAATTGATGGATGCTCCGCGAACGCCTATTGAGACCCTGAGATGGGCGAGGCAGATGGGCCTTGATACCGGCCTTAAATATGTTTATGAAGGCAATGTGCCGGGCGAAGGCGGGGAAAACAGCTATTGCCCGAATTGCAAAGAGCTGCTTATCAGAAGAGTAGGCTTCAGAATTGAAGGAAACAGGATGAAAAACGGAAGGTGCTTTAATTGCGGCGTGCTAATAGAAGGCGTATGGGGGTAGCTTGAACTTTTTTGTTATGTTCTGTTAAGCTTTTTTTTGAGGGTGAAATGGCGCTTGATGAGATAGAAAAATTAAAGGAAAAAGTAAAGAAAGATCCCAATTCAAAGCTTTTTGTCCCGCTCGCCGAGGAATACAGGAAAAAAGGGATGCTGGATGAGGCTATCTCCGTCCTGATGTCCGGACTCACCAACCAGCCCGGATACACAAGCGCGAGGGTTTCGCTCGGCAAGATATACCTTGAAAAAAAGATGGTGCCTGACGCAAAAGGAGAATTTGAGAAGGTGGTATCCGTGATACCCGATAACCTGTTCGCGCATAAGAAATTAGCCGAGATATACAGGGATACCGGAGAAAAAGAAAGAGCAATCGGCGAATACAGGGTAGTGCTTAAGCTGAATCCACTTGATGACGAGGCGGTTTCAAATCTTAATTCGCTTCAGCGCAGTGATGTAATTGAGGAGGCCGAAGAAACAGTTGTCATGAAATCTGTTCCGGAAGAAGTTTCCGGACAGGCCACTTTCGAGGCTGAAGAGCCATTTGAGAAAGAAATAGCCGCTACTGCTTTGGAAGAAGAGGCTGAAGTTCTTTCTTCCGGGGAAGCGCCCTCAATGCCTGTTTATGGAGATGAGTTTGAGGAGTTCAAAAAATCCATTTCAGGACAGGGCCCGGCAGATAAAGAGGAAGAAGCTGCCTATGGAGAAGAGGCTATCTCCGATGAAGACATGGAAGAGGCGGAGAAGGAAGTAATGTCTTATGCGTCAACCTTTGGAGAATTGGATTTGGCGCAGTCTTCTTCTTTTGAGGGCTTTAAGGAAGAAAAGGCGGCTGCAGAGATTCCTGTGAAAAAAGAAGAAGTGCAGGTTGATAACTTAGGGGAAGCAGAGCTGCATATATCGAATGGTAATTATGGTGGGGCAATGAATATTTATAAGCAGATGCTTTCCGTAAATCCGCAAGATAAGCGTATTATGCAGAAAACTGAGGAGTTAAGGATGCTGCTTAAGATTCTGGGAAAGGATAAGGAAGCGGTAATCGATAAACTGGAGACATTCGGCAATATCCTAAAGGAGAAGAAGCATGAGTTTTTCAGAAGTTCTTAAAGAGACAATCGGAAAAGTTGACGGCGCGGTTTCAGCAATGATTATAGGCGCGGACGGAATGCCTGTAGAGGAATACTCGAGCGAGAAGCTCATCAATCTTGAAGACCTGAGCGCCGAGGCGTCGGCGATGATTAAGGACATAGGCAATGCTGCCGAAACACTCGGCCTTGGCGAGGCAAAGGAGTTTTCAATAATTTCTGATAGATGCGGAATTATAATGAGAAAGATTAATGCTGATTATTATCTTGCGCTTATCATAAAACCCGAAGGGAATTACGGGAAGGGCAGGTTTATCCTTAAGAACACAGTGCCTAAGATAGAAAAGGAATTTTAGCCTCGCAGCTGTTTGATCCTTATTTCCATATCCTCGGGCAGAGGGCTGCGGAATTCAAGATACTCCCCTGTAACGGGATGGATAAAGCCCAATAATTCGGCATGAAGCATCTGTCTCGGGAACGAAAGCTTTTTTTCTTTAAGTCCAATATCGATTTTTCTTCCGTAGGTACGGTCTCCCAGCACCGGATGCCCGATTGAGGCAAAGTGCACCCGTATTTGATGAGTTCTCCCTGTTCTAAGTTTTGCTTCAATCAGTGATGCATTCCGGAATCTTTCAATTATCTTCCATAGCGTAAGGGCTTCTTTGCCCCTTCTTATTCTGGTTGACATCTTTTTTCTGTCAGTTTCCGAACGCCCGATGGCAAGGCTAATCTGCCCGCTTTTTTCTTTCGGATTTCCGTAGATAAGAGAGACGTATCTTCTGGTAATTGTACGTTGCTTAAACTGTTCGGCAAGTCCGTAATACGAGGCCGTGTCAAGGGCTATAACCATTACCCCTGATGTGTCCTTGTCAAGCCTGTGGACTACTCCCGGCCTCAACGGGCCTCCGGGCGCTTCAAGTTTTTTACCGCGGTAGAGAAGGGCATTTATCAATGTTCCCCTGCTATGGCCGGCAGCCGGATAGACTACCATTCCCGAAGGCTTGTTTACGACAACGAGATGCTTGTCTATATAGAATATTTCAAGCGGAATCGGTTCGGCGATGAGTTGTTCTTTTTTTTCTTCCACGGCAGCCATTGCGATAAAATCGTCCTTTTTTACTCTATAGTTCTGACTCGTAATGCTGTCATTAACAAGCAGAAAGCCTTTTTTGATAAGCCTTTGTATCTGCGAGCGGGTAATGCCTGTTTCCTCGGCGGCTAATATGTCTATACGCTTACCTGAGTCCCCTTCCTGAACTTTTAACTTAAACGCAGTCATTTCAATCCCTAATTTTAACCTGAACACCGGGGATATTGCTTAATTTTTTTATTTACACGCAGCCTTTCGGGAGGCTATACTAACATGCTTGATGCACATGAAGTTTTCAAGAAGGCAGGAATTGTTTTAAGGAGTTATAAATGAGAAAGATTTCTTTACTGCTTTTCCGGGTCGTTTTGTTTGCTGTGACAGTAAGTCTCGCGTATGAAATCTCGGCGCAGGAGACTGCCCCGCTTGTGAATTCTATTGAGATAAAAGGGCTTAGAAGGATAGAGGAAGCCGCCGTAAAAGCCAGGATAACCCAGAAAACCGGAGAGCCGCTGTCTTCGGAGAAGACCACAAACGACATAAAAGACATTTATAAAATGGGCTACTTTGATGACGTCAAAGTAGAGATAGAGCCGCTTGAGGGCGGAGTCAAAGTTGTATATCTTATCAAAGAAAAACCTACAATCATTAGCGTGGACTTTCAGGGAAATAAGAAGCTGGATGATTCGGATTTGAAGGACAAGATAACAATAACCGCAAGCTCCATAGCTGATACCGTCCTGATACAGGATAATGCAGAGAAACTGCGAGCCTATTATGAAGAGGAAGGCTATTACCTCTCAAAGATAGTTCCCGTCATAAAGAGAATAAATGACGACGAAGTTAAGCTTACATATCAAATCGAGGAAGGGCCCAAAGTCAAAATAAAGTCAATAATAATTGAAGGGAATAAGGCTATCAAAACAAGGGAAATAAAAAAGGCGATTCAAACCAGCGAATGGTGGATATTTTCCTTCTTTACATCTTCAGGATACTACAGAAAAGCCGAAATGCGCGTTGATATCGAAAAGATAAGAAGCCTTTACCTTAACAAGGGATATATAAATGTTGCCGTGGCTGACCCCGCGATCCGGCTTACGGAAGACAAAAAGGGCATGATAATTACAATTATGATATCCGAGGGGGAACAATATAGGATTTCTTCCGTGGACGTTACCGGGAATAAGGTATTTCCAGAGAGTGAATTAAGGAAAAAAATAAAATCAGCCCCCCAAAATGTATTCAGCAGGGCAGTGCTGAGGGCTGATATTTCTGAGATTGGGGAGATGTATACCGAGAAGGGATATGCCCTTGTTAATGTTTCTCCTGACATTGTGCCTGATGAGGCTACGAAACAGATAAAGATAACCTATAGAATAACTGAAGGCGATATTTATAAGATAGGCAGGATAGACATATCCGGCAATATAAAGACAAGGGATAAGGTCATAAGGAGAGAGATAAGGCTTGACGAGGGAGATACTTTTAACAGCAAGCTCCTGAAGAGAAGCTATGAAAGGCTTAATAACCTTAACTTCTTCGAAACCGTTGATTTGCAGCCAAAGCCGAAAACAGATGAAAAACTTGTAGACCTTGACGTAAAGGTGAAGGAAAAGCCGACAGGCATGCTCAGTGTGGGCGGAGGCTACAGTTCGGTTGATAAGTTCATAGCTACCGCAGACATCACACAGGCAAACCTCTTCGGAACAGGACGGCTTATAAAATTAAAAGGTGAATTAGGCGGCAGAAGCTCGTCTTACAGCCTTGGATACAGGGACCCGTGGTTTATGGATAAGGAAATCTTATTCGGGGCCGATATCTATAACATGACGAGGAAGTATTCGGCCTTTGAAAGAAAGGGGCTTGGATTTGATATATTATTCGGCAAAAGTCTATCCGAGTACTGGAAAACGGATATAACTTACAATTTTGAAAGTGTAACAATATTCAATGTGGATCCGAGCGCGTCACAGAGGATAAAGGATCAGGAAGGCAAAAAAATAACGAGCAGTATTACACCCGCGATTGTGCGGGATTCGAGGAACAATTATCTTGACCCGCATACAGGCTCAAAGAATCTGCTGTATGTGACTTATGCCGGGATCGGCGGCGACAACTACTTCCTGAAAAGCGGAATTGACTCCTCATGGTTTTTCCCTGTCACGGAAGAAACCACAATTGCCTTGAGAGGCCGCTATGGCCATGCTACGGGAATAGCGGGCAAGGAGCTTCCCCTCTATGAAAGGTTCTATGTAGGTGGTATCTATACGATAAGGGGCATCGGATTCGGCGAGGGTGGGCCGCGTGATTCGAACGGTGACGCGATAGGCGGCACAAAACAGATGATATTCAACGCGGAATATATCTTCCCGATTTTCAGCGAGTTAAAATTCAAGGGGGTTACATTCTTTGATACAGGAAAGGCGTATGATTCTTTTGGCGATGTTGACCTTAAGTATACTGCGGGTTTCGGTGTCAGGTGGTTTTCACCTATCGGGCCGATCAGGATAGAGTGGGGACATAATCTTGCCCCCAAAGTTGGGGAAAGTAAAAGCAAAGTCGAATTCACATTCGGCAGCGCTTTTTAAATAAAGTGTCAGAGCTTTGACCCTTTGATACTGTGACCCTATGACACTATTAAAAGGAGGAAGAAATGAGAAGGATATTGTTATTAACATTGTGCGCGGTCCTGCTTTATGTTGTGCCTGCAAAAGCGGCTGACGAACTTAAGCTGGCTTTTATGGATTTGCAGCGCGTATTCGCGGAGTCAGACGCAGGCAAAAAAGCAAGGGCTGATATCGTGGAGCTTGAAAAATCTAAAAAGTCAGTTATCGAAGAAAAGGTAAGTGCACTTAAAAAGATGGAAGAAGAGCTGAATAAGCAGTCTTCCGTTCTTTCCGCAGAGGCAAAGAAGGTCAAGGAGGAAGAGTTTGACAAGCAGCAGAAGGAAGTTCAGAAACTTGTGCTTGAGGCCCGGCAGGAATTGCAGAAAAAAGAAACCGAACTTACCAATGCTATACTTAAGAACGTGAGTGAAATCGTTGATGCCATCGGTTACGAAGAGGGTTACGCGATTATATTCAGAAGCGAAGTTGTTCTTTCCGCAAAGAAAGAACATGATATTACCGCGCAGGTGATAAAGAGATTGAACGAGGGAAAGTTTAAGGCAGGCGAGCCGAAGGCAAAAACCAAGCCGGAACCAAAGAGCAAGAAAAAGAAATAATTCTGGTAGGAAGAAGCCACCTCACAGAGGGGGTTGACCTTTTTGGATTTTCTATGCCAGAATATTCCCAGAAGTTTCGGAAGTTTTTGTCGTATCCGTAATCTTCAGTTTTTAATAAGGAGGTAAGCACAGTGGCAAAAGGAACCGTTAAGTGGTTCAATGAGTCCAAAGGTTTTGGATTCATAACCAGTGAAGACGGCGGAGATGTTTTTGTTCACTATTCTGCTCTTCAGGGAGACGGATTCAAAACTCTCGCAGAAGGACAGACAGTGAGCTTTGATGTTGTTGACAGCCCCAAGGGCCCAAAGGCAGCAAACGTTGTAAAACTCTAAGCCAAAAAATCATCCCGATCCCGAATCATCGGGGTCGGGATGCCTTCATACCCGATACATTAATTTTTTCCCGCTCAATACCAATTTCTTAAAAGATTCGGCAGGCAAGGGGACACTGAAGAAGTAGCCCTGCATTTCATCACATCCATACTCATGCAGAAGTGAAAGCTGTTTTTCAGTTTCAATGCCTTCCGCAACTGTTCTACATATTTGATATGGAGCCGGGGAAGGGGGTTGAACCCTCGACCTGCTGATTACGAATCAGCTGCTCTACCACTGAGCTACCCCGGCAAGATTAAGTTTCAAAGTGTCAAAGTATCAGAGTATCAAAGTCTTTTACTGTGACGCTTTGACCCTATGACGCTCTGACCCTTCTATTATATTCCATAAGCGCTTCTTTTTCAGGCGCGTCCGGAGTTTGTCTGTATTTCGGGGAAAAATGCATGACAACAAGGTTCCTGACTCCGGCCTCTCTTGCAATCCTCCCCGCTGTTTTTGCGGTTAAATGATGCCTTTCCAGTGCCCGTTCCCTGTCCTCCTCAAGGAAATAAGCCTCGCAGTAAAGGGTATTGGAATCTCTGACGTGAGCAATGATTTTTTTTATATTCTCCTCATTCATAGACGAGTCGGTGACATAAGATATTTTTTGCCCCTCCGTTATCATCGCGATTTCCATGAGTTCTTTTTTTGAGTATATTTTGCCCGCTATTTTAAACTCTCTGCCCTTGTCCGCATTTTCCCTGACGGCTTTTTTAAATTCTGAAAGCCACGGCCCTACCGGAAGGGCCAGCCTGTTCAGCGCTGCCTTATCAATATTTATGTGGAAATCCTCTTTAAGTGAAAAACAAAGCGAGGGTATCTGGTGCGAGAGGCACTCCGCTTTTATTTCAAAATATCCTTCTTTTAATAAGGTCCCGTCAAATATTTTTTTTTCAAAATCTATTTTCTTAAAACAATTCTCTGCGTAAAAACCGGCATGGCTTATATGGGTTTCATTTATGCCGAAGGCCTCTATCTTAAGGGGGTATTCCTGTATCAGGTTCCATGCATATCCCTTGAGCTTTCCTTCAACGCACTCAATGATGTTTGCGGGCCCGAAAATTCTTAAGGGTGTTTCCCTCCTTAAAAGCGCGCGCAAAAGGCCGTCAAACCCTATAAAGTGGTCTATATGGGTATGTGTTACAAAAACATCCGTTATTTTTTGGATGTCGTTAGGCTTCAGCCTGTTGGTAGATCCGAGGTCAAAGAGGAGGGCGCGCTTTTCCCTGAGCACCCTCACGTATACGCATGGGTCGTCAAAGGGGCCATTTATGAGGCTGTGATGAAAAGTCGGCTTCATAGGGGGATTATATCTTATTGTGATATAATTAGAAAACAGTAGCAGGCAATAAAGTAGTTAGTAGTTAAGGATTAAGACAGTTATTTTTGTTATTTTGTCTCAACAACTTGACTGCCCACTACTTGCTACTCAAGGAATTGGAGGTTATATGTCTGAACTTAGGAAAGATCCGATTGTCGGGCGCTGGGTTATAATCTCTGTTGAGAGGGGCAAGAGGCCGACTGATTTCGTATCGCCTTCCCAGAGAAAGAAAGGCGGTTTCTGTCCTTTCTGCCCCGGCAATGAGCACACAGCGCCTCCCGAGATAATAGCATTCAGGCCTTCCGGCAGCCCTAAGGATTCTCCCAGATGGAGCCTTCGCGTTGTGCCTAATAAGTTCCCCGCGCTTCAAATACATGGAGAGTTATCCAAGACCGGCGAAGGGATATTCGATAAGATGAACGGAATAGGCGCTCACGAGGTCGTGATAGAGACGCCGGAACATAACCTTTCCCTTTCGACTATGCCTTTAAAGGCGGTTGAGGATGCGCTGTGGGCGTACTATATGAGGCTTGACGACCTTAAGAAAGACCAAAGGTTCAAGTATGCGCTGATATTCAAGAATGAAGGAGAAGCCGCGGGGGCTTCTCTGGAGCATACGCATAGCCAGATTATAGCTCTCCCTATTGTCCCTAAACTTGTCAGGGAGGAAATTGATTCTGCGGAAAGATATTTTAATTTTAAGGAAAGGTGCATCTTCTGTGATGTCATAAATCAGGAGCTTGAAGACGGCAAACGCGTTATATACGAAAATAAGGACTATCTTGCCATAGCGCCTTTTGCGCCGAGGTCTCCATTTGAGACATGGATTCTGCCCAAAAAGCACGAATCCGCGTTCCGTCCGCTGAACAAAGATTTTTCCATGCTTGCGGATATCCTGCAGAGAATACTCAGGCAGATAGACAGGATACTTGACGTCCCGCCTTATAATTTTATTATTCACACGTCTCCTTTTTATGCTGAGGAAAACGAATATTACCACTGGCATATGGAAATAACTCCAAAGCTCACGAAGATCGCCGGTTTTGAATGGGGGTCAGGCTTTTATATTAATCCGACTCCGCCTGAAGAGGCGGCCAAGTTCATGAGAGAAGCCAAGATATAAGGTATAACTGAGATTATTTTAATTTTACCACTTGAATTATTTTTTCTGGAGGCGGAGAATCTTTAAATGAAGGTTGTTATCGCAGCTTCAGAAGCAGTGCCATTTGCCAAGACAGGCGGCCTCGCAGACGTCGCGGGCTCGCTGCTGAATGAATTCAGAAAAATAAAATTAGACGCATATCTCTTTATGCCTCTGTACAAAAAGATAAGGGAAAATTTCAAGCTCGCGGATACGGGGCTGAAGATAAATATCCCTCTTGGAGACAAAAAAATACAGGGCAGGATTTTCTGCAACGCCAAACGCGCCGCGAATGCGTACTTTATTGAATGTAACGATTTTTTTGACAGGGAAGAACTTTACGGTACGCCTGACGGAGATTACAAGGACAACGCATCCAGATTCATTTTTTTTTCAAGAGGCGTGCTTGAGGCCTGCAAGGCGCTTAAGCTGAAACCGGATGTTGTCCACTGTAACGACTGGCAGGCAGGGCTCATCCCCTTATACCTTAAGACCTTATACAAATCCGATAAATTTTTTCAAAACACGGCATCTATAATTACAATACATAATCTGGGCTATCAGGGCTTGTTTTCGCAGGCGGAAATGCCGCTGACGGGATTTAACAAAGGCCTGTTTACCTCCGAAGGCATAGAGTTTTACGGGAAGATAAATTTTCTGAAGGCCGGGCTGATATCAGCGGATTCCATAACTACGGTCAGCAATAATTACGCAAAGGAAATACTCGGTAAGGAATACGGATTCGGACTTGACGGTGTTTTAAGAAAAAGGGCATCGGCGCTTTCGGGAATCGTAAACGGCATAGACCCCGAAGAATGGAACCCTGAGTCTGATGCCTTTATAGGAAAGAATTACAGCCTTAAGGACATAAGCGGCAAGAAATATTGCAAACTTCAGCTTTTAAAAGAAGTCTTTAAAAAATCCGACCCGGCAATGCCTGTTGTCGGCATGATTGGCAGGCTCTCCGCGCAGAAAGGGCTTGATATTGTTCTTGACGCGCTTGACGAAATAGTTTCAATGGGCGCAAACCTTATTATCTTGGGCAAGGGGGATGAGGCCTTTCAGAGTAAATTGTCATCCGCTGCCGGGAAGTTCAAAGGGAAAATCCATGTGAAAATAGGCTTTGAAGAAAGCCTTGCGCATAAGATTTATGCCGGAGCCGATATATTCTTAATGCCTTCAGGTTATGAACCCTGCGGAATTGGCCAGCTTATCGCGATGAGATACGGTACGATACCTGTGGCAAGAAGGACAGGCGGGCTTGCGGATACGGTATCGGACTATCAGCCGGTGGGCGGCAAGGGCACAGGGTTTCTTTTTTCCGATTACACATCCGATGCGCTTCAGGGCTGTTTGAAAAGGGCGCTCTGCGCGTATGTGGATAAGGCGCAGTGGGACAAACTGATACGCAACGCGATGAGGATGGATTTTTCGTGGGCGGATTCCGCAGGGAAATACGCTGAACTTTACGATAAAGTTTCACGAATAAAAAGGCAGTAGCGGTGTCTATGAATCTGAAATCTAAGCTTTCGGTATTTACAATAATCTTCTTTCTTATAATGGCCGTTCTCATCGCGGGAAGTTTTATTATCTTCAGCAGGTTAAGCGCAAATTTTGCCTCCCAGAAAGCATTGGTTATGGAACACAGCCGCTACGAAGACTGGAAATCCTCCATGGTCAATTTTGTGATGGCAACAGAAGGCTGGGCCGTAAGGGGCGACCTAAAATTTCAAGGGAAATATAAGGATGCGGTTAAGGCCGTCTACACATCTTTTGAGAAGCTCCCCGATGATATGCGGAATAGGCAGGAAATAAAAGACGCGCGGGAAGACTTTGAAAAAATGAAAGAATTTGCTGATGCGATAATGCAGACAAAGCAGCCTGTGGGCAACGAAAACGTGGCCTTTGTATTGCGCAGGCTTCACGAAACAGAGAGAGATATATACGAAAAAGTGGATTCCCTTCATGCGGCAGCGGTGTCCAAGATCGCAAATGCTATTTCTTACGGCGAACGGATTGAAAACCAGATGGGTTTTTATCTTTTCGTTCTTTTCGCCGTAAGTTCGCTTGCGTTCATAGGACTTATTGTATTCATGAAAAAAGTGGTTATGTCTCCCTTTGACAGCCTGCTGAAGGCAACCGAAAAAATCAGCGAAGGCGAGTTGAATTACAGGATAGGCTCGGACAGAAGCGATGAGTTTGGAACCATAGCAAATAGATTTGATGAGATGGTCGGGAAGCTGCAGAATTCACTGGTCAGCAATGAGGAACTCTATGCGGCAACAAAGAGCCAATTGCAAAAAGTTACCGTCCTCTACGAGCTTATCTCTTCCGTAACATCCGCAATGAGCCTTGACGAGATATTGGGGACGCTTACTTCCGAGATCACAAAACTGTTCGGCGCGAGGGGATGCATCATAAGGCTGATCACGGAAGGCAATATCCTGAGGATAAAATCGTCCTACGGTATCGCGGAGGATGTAAAAGAGCAGATGGATCTCGAAATCGGAAAGGGCATAGCGGGAAAAGTTGCTAAGGGGGGAGAGCCTATGCTTGTTGAAGACGTATCCGAACTTCCTCCTGATATCAGGGTGCCGGTAATTAATGTGACTTCGGCGATATGCGTGCCTCTTAAGGCCGGAGGAAATATCATAGGGACCCTCGGCATCTACGATAAGGTAGGCCCAAAAGGAGAAATTCTTCCGTTTGCGGCTGACGACTTGAATACCGTATCAACCTTTGCTTCCATAGCCGCGGTTGCCATAGAAAAGGCGAGGATATATGAGAGTGAACGCCTTAGCAGGCAGGACGCGGTTGAAGCAAAAAAAAGAATGGAAATACTCTTTGACAGCGTACAGGGAGGAATCGTTACGGTCGCTAAAAATTATGAAATACTCTCGGCAAACAGGTTTATTAAAGAATGGGCCGATATGGCTGTCGAGGGCCTGATAGGCAGGAATGCCGTTGATGTTTTCCATGCCAAGGAGGGAATATGCCCCCACTGCGCGGCCAAGATAACTTTTGATACGGGGCAGATACATTCGATTACACAGTCACGGGGCATGAACTATGCTGAATTGACATCATATCCTGTAAAGGATGAAAAAGGAAGCGTTGTTGAATGCGTCGTGTTTGTTCAGGACATAACCGACAGGGTGCTCTATCATGAGGAGATACTCAGCCTGTATAAGGAAGTCGCGCAGACAAAAGACTATCTTGAGAGCCTGATAGAAAATTCGGCCGACGCGATAGTCACATCTGATCTCAACGGGAATATAACCTCGTGGAATTACGGCGCTGAAAGGACCTTTGGTTTTACAAGCGATGAGGCTGTCGGAAAATTTCTGCCGTTTGTTCCTCATTATCTTATAGATGCCGAAAAGGAACACATGGAGAGAATTAAAAATGGAGAAACCCTTAAAGACATAGAGACAATGAGACAAAGGAAAGACGGCGCAATAATTGAGGCCAGCCTTACGCTTTCGCCGATTAAAGACACGGCAGGAGAAGTCATAGGGATAAGCGGTATAACGAGAGATATTTCAGAGCGGAAACGCGTAGAAAAGGAACTCATAAGAAGAAATCAGGAACTCTCGAGGCTGTTTTTTATAAGCTCGGCAATGAGAGGGACTCTTGAACTCGACAGGCTGTTAAGGATGGTATTGACTGCCGTGACAATGAGCGACGGCCTTGGGTTCAACCGGGCGATTCTTTTTCTTGTCGACGAGAAAAAGGGGACCATAAAGGGCGCGATGGGTGTTGGGCCCGCAACTTCCGAAGAGGCGTGGGAGGTATGGGAAAAGCTTTCTATAGAGAAAAAAACACTTCAGGACATACTGCGTGAAGTGGAAACAGGGCCACTGAGAAAGGATTCTTTCCTTGACAGATTAACCATGGGAATGGAGATTCCGATAGAGGAAAATACTGTGCTTACCAATGCGGTTAAGGGGAAAAAGCCTATTAATGTGCGTGACGTCAAAGCAGAACCGCTTTCAGATGCGGTTCTGATTCAACAGCTTGGAACCCGGGCCTATGCTGTTGTGCCTCTAATCTCAAGGGACAGGATCATAGGAGTGTTATGGGTGGATAATATCTTCACAAAACGTTTGATAACGGATGAGGATATGAAGTTTCTGACAGGCTTCTCAAATCAGGTAGCGAGCGCGGTGGAAAGCGCAAGGCTTTTTGACCACGTGGCGCGCGCGGAGGCCGAACTCGAGAATATCTTCAGGTCTATCTCAGATATGGTTTTTATTACGGACAAGGACTATACGATAAAGAACGTAAACAAGGCGGTAGCCGAAAAGATCGGTAAGTCTGTGGGAGAGATAATAGGAGAAAAATGCTACACAATATTCCACGGGATGGAGCAGCCGTTGCCCGAATGTCCGCACCATAAAACTGTTGAGACGATGAAGGCATACATAGAAGAGGTGCGGGACGGATACATGGGAGGAACATTCCTTACCTCTGTCTCGCCGGTATTCAACACGACAGGAGAGTTTCTGGGGACAGTCCATGTGGTCAGGGATGTCACAGAGTTGAATAACCTGAGGGAAAAATTGGTCGCTGCTGAAAGGATGGCGGCCCTCGGTGAAGTCGCGGCAAAAGTCGCTCACGAGATAAGAAATCCGCTTGTATCGGTCGGAGGCTTTGCAAAAAGGCTTGAAAAGAAACTCGATGGAAACCTGAAGGAGTATGCGAGCATTATAGCAAGGGAGGTAGGCAGGCTTGAGGGCATTCTCCGCGAGATACTCGGGTTTGTGAAAGAATTCAGGTTGGCAAAAGAGAAGGTTGATATCAGGGAACTTGTTGACGATATGATAGCTCTGATGCACGCGGAACTTAAGGACCGGGATATTAAAATTATTAAGCAGATGGGAAAGACGCCGATTGTTCATATAGACCCCAACAGGGTAAGGGAGGCGCTGCTCAATATATTCAATAATGCTGTTCAGGCCATGGCGCTTCACGGCTCTATAACCCTGAAAACCTATTCGTCTGAGGGATATGCGGTAATAGAGATAAGCGATACCGGCCCCGGCATAGATGAAAAAGACCTCCCGCATATCTTCAATCCCTTTTACACGACAAAGGTATCGGGAACGGGGTTAGGGCTTGCGATTACCAAGAGGATTATAGAGGAGCATAAAGGGAAGATAACCATTGACAGCAAGGCCGGCAGTGGCACAACTGTAAGGGTATTTCTGCCGGGTTAGTAATTTTGTGTTTAATAGGGTACAATTTGCATTGAGGAGGGTATATGAAGAAGATACTTATAGTTGATGACGACCTTCATATCCAGAAACTTTACAAGGAAGAGCTGGAAGAAGAGGGATACGAAGTTCTTGTCGCTGGCAGCGGCAGGGAAGCCATGGAACAATTTGAAAAGGGAAATCCGGATCTCGTTACACTGGACATATTAATGCCTGATATCGACGGCATAAAGCTTCTCAGGCAGATGAAGGGAAAAAAACCGAGGCTGCCGGTCATAATGTCTACGGCATATGACTACAGGGATGATTTTGCCGTCTGGGCCTCGGAAGCGTATATTGTCAAATCAGCCGACCTTGAAGAGTTGAAGGGCACTATTAAAAGGCTTCTGGAAAAATAATGTCAAAGATAGTAAAGGCTCAGGCTCCCGTCTATGGAGGCTATGTAATCGCGCGCGACGGCGGGATTATTTTTATAAAGGGAGCGATTCCCGAAGAACTTGTCGAAATTTCCATTACCGAGAAAAAAAGAGATTATTCAATAGGCGTTGTCTCAAATATTATCGAACCCTCACAATACAGGATAAATCCTCCATGCCCGGTATTCGGCATATGCGGAGGATGCCATCTCCAATACATATCATACGAAAGGCAAGTCTCCATGAAAGAGGAAATACTGTTTGATTCGGTCAGCAGGATAGGGAAACTGGAAGCCGCATTAGCTCCGGCCCTCACGGACAGAAATTACAACTACCGCCATAGGGGACAGTTCAAAGTCTCTTCAAAAGGGGAGATGGGATTTTATAAAGAAGGCACAAGAGAGGTTATACCCATAGACGAATGCCCGCTAATGATAAATGAGATTAATCTCATTATCAAAAAATTGGCTGACCCCTCTATGTCCCCCCTTGGCAAGGGGGGAATCAAAGGGGGGTGGGAAATCCATGCATCATATGGAGATAACGCAGTTGCTTTAATAAAATCTAAAACCTTTTCTGAAGATATAGAGAGGACGCTTTTAGATGCGGGATTTTCCGGCATCGCATTTGAAAACGGAGAATCAACAGGCAAAGATTATATTAAACTGGACCTCAATGGACTTCAATACACAGTTACTCCATGGAGTTTTTTTCAGGCGCACTGGAACCTTAACAGGAAAGTTGTTGAACTGATAACAAACGAACTTCAGCCTCTGGAAAATGCGCGTGTGCTGGACCTTTATGCAGGCGCGGGAAATTTCTCTCTGCCTCTGGTATCGCATGCGTCTCAGGTTGTTGCCGTAGAAGGAAACCGTTTTGCGGTTGAAGACGGGCAGAGGAATGTTAAATTAAACGACATAAAAAACTGCAAGTTTATTAATTCATCCGCCGAAAAATACAGGGCTCATGAGAAGTTTGACGTTATAATCCTTGACCCTCCAAGGCCGGGCCTGACAGGCGATGTTATGAAAAAGGTTCTTGGCCTTTCAGCCAAGAGGATTGTTTATATCTCGTGCAATCCCGCGACCCTTGCGAGGGACTTAAAGAAATTAAGCGAAATGTATAATCTTGATTCCCTCCGCATGATAGATTTCTTCCCCAATACCTACCACGTCGAGGCACTGGCTTTTTTGAGTTTGAGGTAGAAAATTTCACAACCTCTTGAAATAAAAAGATAAAATTAATATTAAATATAAATAGTTCAATTATTTACATTATATAATCATTTTTATATTGACAAATATGGGATATATATGATATTATTTTTCGTAACTTACAAAATAGGAGTAAAAAATATTCATGGAAGAAACAAGGCACGATAAATTTAAAAGAATCGCCGCCAAGCGAACCAACGACATCCTCGAAAAAATCAGAATCCTCGGCAATTGCTCAAATAAAAGTTCCTACGAATACACAGAGGAAGATGTGAATAAAATCTTTTCTGAAATCGATAAGCAGTTAAAACAGACAAAGGCAAAATTTACAGTCGGGAAAAGGGAGAGGTTTAGGCTGTGAGTGATGAAAGAAGAAATTGGACAGAGCACGAACTAATAGTCGCTTTTAATCTTTACTGTAAGCTTCCTTTCGGACAACTCCATCGTAATAATAGAAAGATTATTGAACTCTCAAAAATTCTTGGGCGGACACCAAGTTCAGTTTCGCTTAAACTGTGTAATTTTGCAAGACTTGATCCCATCCACCAAAAACGAGGAATAAAAGGGATGCAGCACGGCAGCAAGCTCGAAGAAAAAATCTGGAACGAATTCAATCAAAATTGGGAACAGCTTGCGTATCAAAGCGAGATTATATTAGCTGAGTTAAAGGGTATGAAACGTAACGAACTAATAAATGAGTTGGCGAAATCGGAATCCGTAAAGAAATTGCCTGAAGGCAAAGAGAGAGAAATAATTGCTAAAGCAAGAATAAATCAAAATTTCTTCCGTGAGATGATACTTGCAAGTTATGGAAGTCGGTGTGCGATATGTTCTTTGCCTGAAACGAACTTATTAGTAGCAAGTCATATTGTCCCGTGGTCTATCAATGCATCCTTGAGGATAAATCCCCAAAATGGGATTTGTATGTGTTCTTTGCATGATAAGGCTTTTGACCGAGGCTTAATTGCAATTAACAATAATTTCAAGTTATTAATCTCTAAAAGAATAAAGAACCTCTCCGAGGAGATAGCAGTCCAAA
>Ga0172371_10003583_pt1 | contig 23962 bp, 19 predicted proteins | sample Lak12m_FD_114543 | JGI IMG/M metagenome (GOLD analysis project Ga0172371, IMG submission 114543) | Freshwater microbial communities from Kabuno Bay, South-Kivu, Congo - kab_022012_12m | ecosystem: Environmental > Aquatic > Freshwater > Lake | place: Democratic Republic of the Congo: South-Kivu...
GGTCAGGAAAGTCCTCTTTGGCTTTTGATACAATTTACGCAGAGGGCCAGAGGAGATATGCCGAAAGTTTGTCAGCTTACGCGCGCCAATTTATGGAAGTGCAAGACAAGCCAGATGTGGACGAAATTCGTGGGCTCTCACCAACAATCGCAATTGATCAGCGCACTGTATCGCAAAATCCGCGCTCAACAGTTGGGACTGTTACCGAGATTTATGACCATCTTCGCCTTTTGTTTTCTCGCATTGGCACGCAATATTGTCCAGAATGCAATTTGCCTGCCCGCGCCTATTCTCCGGGCGAGATTATAGAGGAAGCTCGTAAAATCGCGCGTAACAGCTCCGAATTGTTAATCTTATCGCCGGTTGTAAAACATCAAGAAGTAAAACCAAAAGAATTGCTTGGACACTTAGAACAATCAGGCGTAGAAATTGTTCGTTTGAACGGAGTAGTTATGCGTTTGCCTGAAGTTGGTAAATTTAAGTTTGATTTAGAAAAAAAATATACAATTGAGTTGTTAATAGCGAAAATTACTGACATCAAAAAACAAGATATCGTGAAGCCGATTGATAAGGCAATTGATTTATCTAATGGCGAAGTTGTTTTTGCTGATGAAAGTTCTGGAGATGAGCATGTGTTTTCAACATTGGCAACGTGTCGGCAATGCGGGAGGTCGTTTGAACAAATTGAGCCAAGAAGCTTTAGTTTTAACAGTCCGCATGGCGCGTGTCCGAGATGTACTGGTCTCGGAATCACGTTAGAGGTTGATTCCGAGCTTGTCATTCCAAACCCACGACTCACGCTCGCAGAAGGAGCTATACAGCCATGGACAAGAATTGTTGGCAATCAAAATCATTATCAAAAATTGTTAGAGGTTGTGGCTGATAAGCACAAATTTTCCGTGCATACGCCGGTTAAGGACCTACCCAAAAACGTAATGGATATATTGTTTTATGGTACAGACGGCGAGGAGTATTTGGTGGAGAATAAAAAAGTTCATTTTGAGGGCATTATTCCCAACCTTACACAGCGTCACGCTGAAACTGATTCTGAGTATATTCGCAAGGAAATAGAGCAATATATGCATGAAAAAGTTTGTTCTGTTTGTCAAGGCAGACGTCTCAAATCAGATTCTTTGTTTATTAAGGTTGGCGATTATTCAATTGCAGACATGGTTGAATTAAGCGTGGAAGAGGCGATGGATTTTTTTAAAAAAGTGGAAAGTGGAAAGTGGTCAGTGAGGTTGAGCGAGAAACAGGCAGTAATAGCTCAGCCAATTATCAAGGAAATCCTCAAGCGGCTCGATGATTTGTTGGCTGTTGGTTTATATTATTTAACGCTTGACCGGTCTGTGAACACACTGTCTGGTGGTGAAGGACAGCGTGTACGTCTTTCCACACAACTTTCAACTGGACTTACTGGCGTTATTTATATTCTTGATGAACCTTCCATTGGCCTACATCCATGCGACAATGATAAGCTCATCGATACTCTAAAGACACTTCGTGAACAGGGCAACACTGTTATTGTGGTTGAACACGATAAGGCGATGATTGAATCCGCAGACTATGTAGTTGATGTTGGTCCTGGGGCAGGTGAATACGGCGGTGAGATTATGGCAGTTGGGACAGCGCAACAAATAAAAAAGAATCAAAAATCACTTACTGGCCGTTATCTTGTTGGCCAGGAAGAAATAGAAGTGCCGAAAAAATTACACAAAGGTAATGGTAAAACAATTGATATTATTGGAGCAACAGCATTTAATCTAAAAAATGTGGACGTGGAAATTCCACTCGGTAAGCTCGTGTGTGTAACAGGTGTGTCTGGTTCTGGCAAGTCAACGCTTATAAGTGATATTCTTGGTAAAGCATTGAACAAGCACTTTTATCGCGCGAAATTAGAACCAGCAGAACACAAGAAAATTAAAGGTCTAAATAATGTTGATAAGGTCATTGTCATTGACCAATCGCCGATTGGCAGGACACCGCGCTCAAATCCTGCAACATACACTGGTGTGTTCAGCGCGATTCGCGACCTGTTCACCGGCGTGCAAGAGTCAAAAATGCGCGGGTATGACGCGGGCAAGTTCAGCTTTAATGTCAAAGGCGGTGGGCGTTGCGAGGCCTGCGTTGGCGAGGGTTATGTTCGCATTCCAATGCAGTTTTTGTCAGATGTGTTTGTTGAGTGTGGAGAGTGTGAGGGAAAAAGATACAATAAAGAGGCGCTAGAAGTGCATTATCGCGGGAAAAATATTGCTGATGTGTTAGGAATGCCCATCGAAGAAGCGTATAAATTTTTTAATGACACGCCAGCTGTTGCAGAAAAGTTCAAAGTGTTGCGCGATGTAGGGCTTGGCTATTTACACCTCGGACAGTCAGCCACGACATTGTCTGGCGGCGAGGCCCAGCGCGTTAAACTCGCAACTGAACTATCACGTCGCGCAACAGGCAAGACATTGTATATTTTAGATGAGCCAACAACTGGTTTGCATTTTGATGATATTAAGCGTTTGTTGCAGGTCCTGGGTCAACTCGTAGATAAGGGCAACACAGTTCTTATCATTGAGCATAATTTGGATGTTATCAAGTGTGCGGATTGGATAATAGACCTTGGCCCGGAAGGCGGTATTCGCGGCGGCGAAGTTATTGCAGTCGGCACGCCAAAAGACGTGGCAAATGTGAAAAAAAGTTGGACTGGGAAGTATCTTAAACAGATCTTGTGACACGGATATGCGGATTACACGCGGATGACGCGGATATGCTGATGTGATGAAATAAAAAATCCAGCCTGCGTGGGCTGGTTTTATATTAGGGAATGCGCGTTATTGTAACCGACGCGCGAGCGGTATGGAAAAGTCAGCCACCGGTGTGGCCTGAACAAGCGCACGCACCATTTATTATTTCGTGGTGGCAACGCGAGCAGTTGGTGTGATTTGGGGTGAGTATCGTCTTCACCTTGTATACCGGGCGCAATCCTTCCGGACCCCAGCTTTTAGCTGTTGGTGTGATGGATCCGTTCATTGCAACTTCCCACTGCATTACATGGGAGTCGCCCATCTCTCTGGCTGTGAACTGTCTGTGATTTCCATCATGAGAGGAAATCTCCAGAATTACAAGCCGTTTATCAAAGTTGTTGACCAGAGTCACGCCTGGTTGAATCATTCGTTTGAGGTGTTGTGTTGTTACAACACTGTTCCCCATGACTATGAATGGATGTGGCGCGTTGGCAGGCACGATGCAAGATCCCTGATGCTCAAAGTAAAATGGACAATGCGGTTCTTGCTCGTCTTTGGAGTGTAGATCCGATCTGCTCAGTTTGAGCACATTTACTGTCGGTTCATGTGGGTTACCAAAGACAAACCTTCTGTCTATTGGATAGTTTATCAGTATGTCGCCGTAGAATTTCATACGTTTCGTGACATACATGATGTTTGCGCCCAGAGGCCAAACCAGTGTGTATTCATCAGCGTCGTGGTTTCTGACCTTGAGCATCCTCAAATTGTCCAGTTCGCGGTCTCCCTCTTGAATGTTGATCACGGTAAAAAGGACAGGTTGGTTGACTTTGTCCGCGATCTCCATCTTGGTAAATACAATCTCGTCACCAACTTGAAGAGTGTTGAATTCGTCACGACTGATCACGATTTCCTCCTAAATTGTTGTTAAAGAGCGCGGGCAAACAAAAAATCGCCAAATGGCGATTTTTTGACCCTAAAAAACCATTATAAATCTAATGGGCTTTTAGGGTCCGGTTTGATGGGTAGATTGTTTATTGGTGCATTTCATATTGTATCAATGTATTACTACATTAACACAGATAAATTATTTTGTCAAATACGGGCTGTGGATAACTTCTCTAACGCCTTTTTGTATCCGTTCTCTCCGTGATAAAGCCAATGCGCTATTCTGGTTACTGTTGTTGTTGATAGCCCTGTTTTTTCTGATATTTTTCTATAAGATATTTTCTGGGCAATTAGTTGAACTGCCTCCCATCGCGCGGATAATTCTTCCAATTCTTCCAATGTGCACAAGTCTCTTAAAAAATTTAACATGTCCTCTTCATTGTGCAAAGCAAGAAATGCTTTTGAAAGTTTTTTAAGTTTTGTGGTTTTCCAATCTTTCATATGTTTGTGATTGAGAGACCCCCTCCTGACCTCCCCCTACAAGGCGGAGGGAACCGAGGATGAGCGCTGGCAAGAGCCAGAAGAAAATTGCGAGGTCGTTTTTGATGTATGGAGAGTCAACCAGACCCACGACGAGGATAATTAACATTGAGGTGGTGATATATTTTGTAGATATTGGATATTGGATATTAGATATTGAATATTTAAAAAACCAAATAATTAGCCAAACAAAAGCAAACAGTCCGAGTAAACCAAGATTGACCCACATGGTCAGGAACAAGTTGTGCGGATGGTGAAAGACTTCTATCCATTTATCAATTCTGTACGGTTTTATTAGCTGTGAATATGATGCAAGGCCGGCGCCAGTAATCGGGTGTGCTTTGAGAAATTCTGTTGTTTCTGCCCACATATTAATGCGCAGTTGGCCGGAACGGTCCTGAAAGAGAAGTTCTTGCTTGACTGTGTTGTTTGCTGGGAGGCTTACAAGGCCGATAATGCTTACAAGGCCGACAAGACAGGCGATGATACGTGTTTTTTTGTTGTAGAAAAAGAGGAAAAAGAGAAGGCCGGCGACGAGAGCGACAATGGAGCCGGTGGAGCGAGCGAAATAAATGGCGATAGGCGAAAACACAAGATACAAGACACAAGATATAGATATTAAGATATTGGATGTTGGATATTTGATATTGTTTGTTTCTTGTTTTTTGTTTGTTAACAATAAATATAATGCAAGCGGCCAAATCGGCGCCAAAAACAACCCTACTGCATTTGGAAACCCATACCACGCTGTCACACGATATGTCTCGCGGTTAGCCCAGAAGGCGTTAGGGACCATCCAACCTGTGTAATGTTGAATAATAGATAGAATTGAGGTAATTAAACCGCAGAGAGCCAGTGCGAAGAAGATTGAAGATTGAAGATTGAAGATTTTTGTTGGCAGTTTTGACATTGGAAATTGGATATTGGATATTTGGTGCATTGCGGAATTGCGTTCTGCGGAAATGGTGGTAATCACTATTATAAACAGAATAATGGGTTCAAAGTAGAACGCTTTCCACTCTCCCAACGCTGCGCGTGTATTGATTGAGGTAAAGACAGAGATTGTTGCGGCGAGAAGAAAGAACGAGATGGCGATAAAGAGTGATTTGTGGACCTTGATATTAGATATTAGATATTGGATATTTTTGTGAAATTTGATCAACCAAACAGCAGTGATAATCCAGATCATAACTTCAAGCAGTGTTGTTGGGAGTGGACCGATGTGGAAGCGAATCATGTATGTCGGCAGGCAAAAAAACAGAAAAGCGAGCGCGAATTCAAAATTGCGCCAGGCGAGGATTGTAAAAAGGAGAAGGTAGATGATTAAAAGTATGGCGAAGGCCATAAGTTAATTTTTTTGTCTGATTGATACGACTTGTTGGATTGTCTCTTTTGAAATAACACCAAGCGCAATTATGGAAATCGCGTAAATTAATGGCGCTACAATTATTGGCAATAAAAGACCAGAGCTTCTAAGAGGCCAAACAGATAATGCCATGATCAGTCCGGATAGCACAATTTTGGCCAATGTTTTGTATTGTAATTTTGTTTGGCTGTAATAGCGAACAATCAAAAAAAGTCCAATGCCAGCGTAAATTTCTGAAAATACAGTCATTCCGGCGGCACCATACATACCATAAATTGGAATAAAGATTAAATATCCCGCTAAAGTAATTACCGCGTTTGATATATATATCCACATTGCTTGTATTTGGCAGTTGATTGATACTGCGGTGTGCCCAAATACGCCGCCAAGGTAAACACCAAACACTGCGATTGATAGAATTTGCAGTGGAATGCCAGCATTAATAAATTCTGGCCCAGCCACAAAAGTCATTATTTGCTTTCCAAATAAAACAGTAAAAAACAAAATTGGAATCGCAATCAATATAATGATATCAAACGACTGTTGGTAGTATTTCTTGAATTCTTCTTTTAACCCACGCGACCAATAATACGCCATGATTGGTAGCATTAATCCCATTATTAACATGGCCACCTGTGTGTAAATATCAAGTACGCGGTAGGCCGAACCATAGAGCCCAACTTCACTTTGGCTTTTAAATAAAGAAAGAAGAATTGTGTCGCCGCGCAGATATACTGTGTTGAAAATAATAGAAATCGCGATTGGCCACATTTTTGTGGCAATCGCTCGCCAGATCTCTGAATTATATGCAAATCCTATTTTCGCGCGTTTTCTTGCTGTGGTCCAGAGAATCGCGCTGTATACAATTGAAGCCACAACGATTGCGCCCATGATTGGCAAAAAAGCAGAATTTGAGCGAATTAATAACCAGATTCCGACAACCAAGGCGACTCTTCCTGCAACTTCGCCGATTGTGTTGATGTGCATTTGCAAACGGTTTTGGTAGAACCCAATGAATATTTGATTTATACAAACGCAAAAAAATGAAATTGCGCTAATTGCGATAGCCATTTTCACTTCTGCCGGATATGGAAAAAACAAGGCTACGAGTGGTGAGGCAAAAAGTATTAGGGCTGTTACAAAACGGAAGCCAAGAAGATTTTTTAGTAAAATATTTTTATCATACTGCGGTTCACTTAACATTTGCGATGTTACTGGTATCAAGCCGAAGTCAATTAAAATGGCAAAAAATTGCAAAAACGAAGTGGCTGTAATGTACCACCCGAACTTTTCCTGACCAAGATATCTTGTCATCATGAATATGGCGGCCAAACCCAAAAGAGTGGAAATTATCTTACCAATGATTTGGACTATTGTGTTGTGGGCGATTGCGCGAGTGGTGGTCATAATAGTCTGAGTGTACCACTTTTTCGGACAGATTTCAACTTTTCAAGTTTTATCTTTTTTGGTATAATATTTAATACTTATGAATAAATTACTCTTTACTGTCTTGTTTGGCGCTGTGTTATCAGTGTTATTTGTGTTACCTGTGCAGGCAGTTCAGCCAGAAGTGAAGGTCCGGGATGAGGCATATTCGGCGAAATTTATATCCCAATCATTATCAGACCCAATAATGATTGAGGCTGGCAGTACAAAGACGGTTAATATTAAGTTCAAAAATGTTGGAACAGCCACATGGGACGCAAAGAGCACGAAATATATTTCTGCGTATACCATGGAGCCAAGGGATAGAAAGTCAGAATTTGTTGGAGATGGTTGGATAAGCGCGAAACAGACAGCAAAAATTGTTGGCACGGTTAAGCCTGGCGCAATCGGAGAATTAAAGATTGATCTTGTTGCTCCGTCAAAGATCGGAGAATATGTGGAGAAGTTTTACTTGGCAGCAGAAAATTATTCTTGGGTTAAGGGTGGGTATTTTTTCTTAAAAATTAAGGTGATAGCGCCGAGCAAACCTGTGGTCGTGGAACCAAAAAAGGAGACAGCGCCTTCGGTATTGGGTAAATATGAGGCGAATTTATTTGGAATTAGCCCGCAAAAAATAGATATTAATGGCGGAGACGAGTTTTTGTTGGTTAGTTTGTGGCAAAATACTGGAAAAAACACATGGCCAAATTATTCTCTCACAGATGCTGACGCTGTGGATTCTGCACCGTCAATATTTTTTGATTCTTCTTGGAAATCACACAACATAATCCTATCCAACAACTCAGAGCTTGCACCCGGGTCATCATTCAGAGCAGAAACGCGAGTACGCGCTCCAGTTAAAAAGGGGAAATACGTGTTACGTTTAAAGATGATCGTCGATGGAGAGGGTGCGTCAAGTGCTAAAGCCATACAGACAGTTGAAATAAATGTATTGAATGATGCGCCAAATGTTGGAGAACAGGCCGATGTTTTTGTCCCACGATTGGCATCAGAACCAAAAATTCGTGTTGGCGTTTGGAAGCCGACCGACTCTGTGCAGATGTCATCAGCAGATGATTGCAATGTGTATGACGGCGCCACTTTAGTTGGTACGTTGCCGAAAGGCGCGACTGCTGTGTTAAGTTATTCTGACGATAAGTATCGTTTTTGGTGGGGCAGTCTTAATTTTGAAACATCAAATTATATTCGTATAGAGCCGATTAATGATTGGCACACCGTCTTTACATTGTATAACTATGATCACAAGGTTAGTTGGAAGGGCGCGGTCAATTTTAATCAGTATCGCGGCGCTTTGGAATATAGATTATCAGAAAAGGGTACAATGTATATTATTAACGAGGTTTTATTTGAGGACTATATTGCTGGCATTTCTGAAACGTCTTCAGGCGCGCCGATTGAATTTATCAAAGCCAATTTAGTTGCCGCGCGTTCGTATGCTTATTATGTAAAAGAACACACGGACAAACATGACTCGAGATATTTTGATGTTGTTGGAACAACTGGCGACCAGCTTTATCTTGGATATCAAAGCGAGGTTTTAATGCCAAGGGTTGTGCTGGCGCAACAAGAAACGCGTGGAATGATGGTAACCTATGATGATAAAATAGTAATTACGCCGTATTTTGGCAATTCTAATGGTTGGACTCGGAGTTATGTTGCCGCGTGGGGTGGTTCTTCAAAGCCGTGGCTAATGCCGGTTAAAGCTAATTATGATGCTGGTAGGACTCGGCTTGGACATGGAGTTGGCATGAGCCAGCGGGACTGCGCTCTTCGCGCGGAAAAAGAAGGGCTTGACTACATCTCACTTTTGAAATATTATTATACTGGAGTGGAGGTTGAGAGAATTTACAACTAAAAAACCGACATTAGTCGGTTTTTTTAAATCTCCAGATTTCTCTTGCCAAGTGTTGGCCTGGGCGGTGATAGGTGAGTGGGGGTTGAGCTTCAAAACCAATCTTTTTTATTTTTTCAAAAAACGCATTACTAATATTGTGAGTAATATACCGACTGTTGTTGGTAGAAGAAGACTGATGGAAAATCCAAATTTAAAATACAGCACCCCAACTAGCATTGGAGTTAGCGCATATAACAAATCACTGATCATGTATTTGAAAGCAATAAACTCCCCATCTTCTTTGTGGTCTATGTCGTATTTTTCCAACGCGTGTAAGGCAGAAAACGCGGCAAGGTTGTTACCGAATGCAATTATAATCCCGATCAAAATTAGCCACCATGGCCATGAGTAAAATGGCAAAAAGATAACACCTAAAGCAATAACAAACCAGCCAATTTTCAGGATTTTTTTCCAATTATGTTTGTCAGCTAGGTATCCAATATACCCAGCAATCAAAATTGTCACGATCTCATAAATTCCAAGTACAAGACCATCCCAAAGACCATTCTGTCCATTTTTGAGAAGGTGTAGGGGGAATACAAACCAAATTGTCCCATAAAATACTGCCTCAAAAATGATATAGGCTATTGTCAAAAGCGGAAAATTTTTATTTTTTCTGATAAAATGTATGCCATTTTTTATTGTTTTGATCGGATTAAGCAAACTAATGGTTTGGCCTGTTGTAGTTTGTTTTTCGTGTCTATCGTTTGGCACAAGCAAGGTTATCAAGAGCGCAACAGCAGCACACAAGCTCAAAACTAAACCAGGTCTCGGCGTGTTTATTAGTTTGACAAAAAACGGAATGCAAAGCGTTACTACGAAAAACGCGATTGCGTTAACATTTTCTCCGATCCCAAACATCACCCCACCCTCCTGTTTGTTTGATGTTCGGAGTAAATATGTTTCGGTAAGGTTTTTAAATATGTAGCTGGCGAATAAAAGTAAGCCAAAAATAAAAATTATGTATACGTTTGAAAGCGGCACGAATATCCAGAATATTCCAGCAAGAAGCGCGGATATGGAAGCCGAAATCATTATTGGTTTACAACCAACTTTGTCTGACAGATTGCCGGCTCCAGGATTAAGAAATATGCCTTGTATAAAATTAAATAATCCAATAATCAAACCCGCCTTCCACTCATTAAAGAATCCTGCAAAAATGACCGGCAGTAGTGCGTAAAGAAGCTGATTGCCGAGTATCATAAAAGCATTGCCAGATACAGCAAACAGCGGATTTTTGTGCTTAGATGTAAAATTAACTAGACCATTTAATTGAGGCATATTTGATATCATGTTTTTTTAAATCTCCAGATTTCTCTTGCCAAGTGTTGGCCTGGGCGGTGGTAGGTGAGTGGGGGTTGAGCTTCAAAACCGATTTTTTTTATTTTTTCCAAAATTTCAACTCTGATCCACTCATTTTTGTATTGATATTTTGGAAAGATCATCACAATACTTCCACCTGGTTTAAGGAGGCGATAAAAGACGTGGAAAGCGTTTAAATATAGTTCAGCAAGATTGCGGGCTTGATCAACAAGTTCTTCTCGTTTTTCCAAACCTCGAAGTGGTTTACCGAGATATGGTTCTGTAACGATTAAATCTAACGAAGCTGGACTTAGTTTAGTTGGTAGGTTGAGGACATTTGATTCGTACAAGTTGTAAGTTGTAAGTTGTAAGTTGTAAGTTTTTGTGAGCCAACTGATGTTTTGTTTTGTGTCTGCGATTGCCTTTTGGGAGATGTCAGAGCCGGTGAGATTGGTGATGCCGAGTGATAAAGCTTCGGTTAAAATTGTTCCAGAGCCGCAAAATGGATCAAGAAGTACTGGGTTGTCGGATGTCCGGACTAAATTGATCATAATGCGAGCTAGTTTTGGTGGCAACATGCCAGATAAACTGTCAGTGCCTGGACGTCCGTAGTCACGTTCAGAAAAACCTTCAATATCTTGTATAGCGCGGGTTACAAATACCTCGTCATTTACAATTGTGATATCAGATTGTTTTTCTACTAAATTGCTATGCAAAATTGTAGCAGTATTTTTTGGTTCAATGTACCGCGCAGAATGTCCGCGTTCTTTCAGCTCACGCTTGATTTGCAATCCTTGTTTTTGGTTAGCAACAGAAAATTCTATTTTTCCTTCTGGCCTCGCCTCGATTAAGTGTTTAACAATGTCTTTATTAATTTTTTCCGCTATTTTAATTGTTCCGCCGAGTGTTTTAATTAATTTTTCGCAGTTTAGTTTGGCTTTTGTCTCGATAGCTAATAAATCAGTTTGTAAGTTTGTAAGTTTGTAAGTTTGTAAGTTTGTATATTGAAAAACAGCTTCTATTTCAGCGGTGGAAAGATGTGGTTGGTGGCCAAGGAAAAATAGGTATTTCATAAAGTTGTTGTTGATATTGTTGTTGTGGACGTCGTGGTCCAAAACGGATTTTTTATGTGATTAATCGTTGGGGTGCTTGTTTTTGTTTCCCAAGTTTTTTTTGCTGATTCGTATTTGTCAAAATCAACCACTTCTTGTGTTATCGCTGGATTTATGATCAACTCCTGCTTTGCCTGCGCCATTGTTGCATAAACTCGCGTGTAAATGAAATAGGCGCCCGCGCAAACAGAAAAAAGAAAAATCGTCACAATTAACATGCTAATTGTCCGCAGGTGTGAATATTGTTTTATTTCCTCGGAAAGAGGATTGTGTGCGTCATTGTGGTCTGACATAAACAAATCCATTGAAAGTAAGAGTGATTGGTGGTTCTGAGCTGTTATTGTTGTTTTGCCGTTTTTCAAACTGGGCATTTTTAATGATTATGTATGTTGGTAAGGATTCAATTGCTTGTAAGTATTTAATTTCATTTGCAAAAGTTCCGTTAATCAAAAATGAGAATTGATAATACTCTGGTAGGGCAGGTTTTGTTAGTAGTCCGGAATTGCCAGCTGTGTTTGTCGAGGAGATTAACGCGACATTAAGCACTTGTTCAACATTAAATTTTGTGGCCATGCTTTCCAGGTCGGTTATCATTCGTAGCTCATCTCCCTTGTTAATTGCCGCTTGTTCATAGTTTTTTAGTTGATCAGTAATCTGTTCTAGTTCGCGTTCTGTTCTTTTTATTTTTTGCGCATTCAAATACCTGATTTCCAAATCACTTTCAATTTGAATAATATCGTCTCGCAAAGTTAGTATTTTTCGCGCGGCTGGCCATACAATAAAAATACCTATAACAATAAGACTGAGAAGTATGCAAGATATCACGACTAATAAGTGTTGTTTTAACGTCAGTCGCATATTATTTCAATTTGGCTGTAAGAGAAAACGGCAAGTTTTGCTTTATGGTAAGCTGGGCAAGAGGCAGGTCTGTATTCGCTATATTTGTATTTGATTCCAGAGCTTGTTTAAAAGACAATAGCGAGCCACGCGTACCAGCCATTCCTGTGAATATAATTTGTTCTGTTCCTGTGTCAACTGTTAAAATGTTTAAATTTATGTCAACAGGCAGTAGTGAGAGAACCTCAGATAAAATCGGCGTAATTGCTTGATAATCTTTTTGAATTTTTGTAATTTCAACCAAAGCTTCGTTTATTTGGCGAACATTGCGGTTTGTCTGCAAACGCTGGCTTTGCATAAAAGAAATCGTGTTAGACAAATCAATGAAATAGTCCTGTAAGATTCTTTGCGCGCCAAGCATTACGATTCCAGATATGCATAAAATAACCAGAATTATTTCTAACAAGTTTTTTGTGAATTGGAAACATACCATCGTGTGCAGATGGTGTCGTTTTTGTGGAGAGAGTAAGTTAAGACGCAATGGAATCATAGTAGGTGTTTGGTAAAGAAAGGATTGTCAGCCGCACGCAGGGCCAACCCGACAGCAGTCGCATAACCAAGTGGCGTATCTTTATAATTTGTCGTGACTCGTTCGTTCTGTAAATTTTTCCACAGGCGGCCAGGCCTGGCAACAATTTTAAGTTCAGAAGAAATAATTTTATCCAGTCGCTGTAGGTTGGACCCGCTGCCGCACATGGTAATGTGCGTGATTTTGTTCGCTTGAGGAAAATGTGAGTAATAAAATCGGAATGATTCCTTTAACGATGAAATTAACTTTTTTGTTTCTTCTGATATTATTATCCACGCCTTGTTTTTGCTTTGCTTGTAATCAAGCCCAACCTTTTTTTTGAGTTCTTCGGCATCATCGTATTGCAGATGAAGCTTCTGCTCAATGGCAGTGGTTAGTAATTCCCCCGAATAAGGAATTGTTGTGCTAAATTGAACCACGCCGTTGTCAAAAATTACGAGGTTAGAGCGAGTAGCGCCGATATCAAGAATGGCGCGAGCCTCACTAGAATAAGTTTTATCGGCAGTTATCAGTGTTCGCGCCACTGCTACAGCCTCGGTTTCAAGCGCAACAACTCCAAGACCAAGGCTTTCCAAAAGATAGGTGTAGCTGTCAGCAATAAATTTGTCTACAGCCCCAATTAGAACATCTGTTTTTGGGGAGGCCTCTTGAGTGTGTCGTATGATCTGCCACTGTAAGTAGTAATTTTCCTCATCCAAAGGAATGTGTTTTTTAGCAACGGAGATTATTTCTTCATCTGTTAAATCATCCGGCGCTTTTTTGATTTGTATTAATTTTAGAAAACTTTTTGTTTCGGGCACAGCCGCAACAACCCACGGGCTTTTGACAGCTTTTTGTTTTTTGTTGGCCAATAATAAGCGTTGAATATGCTTTCGTACGTCCTCTGGCTTTTGTAGCTCGCCGTCTGTTATCAAACCGGGAGGCAAATCAATTGATCTGCAGGCGACTAAGTCATAGCGCGGAAAATTGCCAGAACAGTGTCGTTTGCGCAATTGAACGAGTTTTATTGAGAGGTCACCAATATCAATTCCAAATGCGTTGGGAAAAGGGTTGGAGAACATAATTAGAAGTTTTGCGCTAAAGAATACATTGGCATTATCACTGCCACTGCCAAACCGGCCACAGCTATGCCTAAAAGCAAGATTATAACAGGTTCAACGATTGTTGCAAAATTTTTCATTGTTTTATCGACTTCGCTGGTATAAAAATTGGATAGCTCGTCTAACAACTGGTCAACTTCACCGGATTTCTCTCCAACCATGATCATTTCTGTAACCATTGGTGGAAAGAGTTTGTAATCGGTTCCCAAAATTTCTGACAGTGGTTGGCCAGACCTAATTTTTTGCGCTGCTTCCTGTAATTTTTTTTTGTATAAAACATTTGTGCATGTGCGGCCTGTAATTTCAACAGCATCAATGATTGGTATCGTGCTCTTTAGTAGTGAAGAGAGCGTGGTTGCGAATCTGGCTAGATTGATTTTTTTTATTATTTTTCCGGCAATAGGCAGATGTAGGTTTATGTTATGGATAAAATGCTTGAATGCCGGTATTTTTTTTAATGAAACTATAAATGCGACAATGAACAGGGTAATGCTTGCAAATATTGTCGTTAGATTAACTGGATCACTTAAAAATTTACTTGTTGCGATAAGCACGCGCGTCGAAAGCGGTAATTCTGCTTTGAATTCGGAAAACAAGCCAATCAGCTTTGGAAGCACAACAGTCACTACCATCACGCCAACTGCTATCATGGCTGTGACTATGACAGCCGGATAGATCATTGCACCGCGGATGCTTGAAGCTAGTTCATGGGTTTTGTACATCTGAACCGCGATTTGTTTCAATGAATCTTCCAATTTTCCGGATATTTCTCCTGCTTCGACCATTTTTGTGTATATTGATGGAAAAGCTTCCTCGTGTTTTGACAGCGCGATACTTAGCGACTCTCCGCTCTCAATATCTAATTTTATTCCTTTTACAATTAGTTGGAGTTTTTTGTTTTCCACTTCTTTACTCAATACATCCAGCGCTTCAACCAAAGACAAGCCAGCGTGCACCATTACGTAAAGGTGCTCGACAAAAAACATTTTTTGAACAAAAGGAATACGGGTAAAGTGTTTTGCTACCCAATTATTCATTTTTTGTTCAAGTGGCGAAAGTTGTTTTTTCATTCTCGTGTTACTCTTAAAATTTCTTCTACCGTAGTTATTCCTTGTTTTGCTTTTTCAATCCCGTCTTCCATCATTGTTTGCATGCCATTTTCTTGTGCAGTTTTTTTGATAACATCAGCTCCAGCGCGGTTATTTATTTGCGCTGTTATTTTATCTTCAACCTCCAAAACTTCATAAATTCCGATTCGTCCTTTATATCCTGAATTGCCGCACCTCCGGCAACCGGCGCCTCGATAAAATTTTGCTCCGCTGATTTTTTTAATGTCGTATGTTTTAGCAAGTTCAGTAGTGGCTTCTTTTGACAACTTAACTTCTTCTTTGCAGTACTCGCACATTTTGCGAACCAAGCGCTGGGCCACAATGATGTTTGTTGTAAATGCGATTAAAAATGGCGGGATTCCCATGTCCATAAGGCGTGGAATTGTGGTTGGCGCGTCGTTGGTGTGTAGTGTGGACAGCACAAGGTGTCCTGTCATTGCCGCATGAATAGCGATTTCTGCTGTTTCCGCGTCGCGGATTTCACCAACCATTATTATATTCGGATCTTGGCGTAAAAACGCGCGCAAACCAGACGCAAAAGTAAATCCCACTTTTGGATTAATTTGGCTTTGGTTAATGCCTCCTATGTGATATTCAATCGGGTCTTCAATCGTGCAGATGTTTACGTTTGGTTGGTTTAGAATATTTAACAATGAATAAAGCGTCGTTGTTTTACCAGAGCCGGTCGGACCTGTTACAAGAATCATGCCATGCGGTTTTTTTATTGCTTTTTCTATGGTTTTTTTGGCTTCGGATAGAAAACCAAGCTGATCAAGATTTAGCGGTTTTTGGCCTTCGTGCAAAATACGCAACACAATTGTTTCACCATCATACACCGGCATTATTGAAACACGGAAAGAAATACGCTCATCTTGAATTTGGATTTTGAATCTGCCATCTTGCGGTTGCATGTGCTCGTCTATCTTTAAATTTGCGAGGATTTTTATGCGGGCAGTGATGCCGTCTTTTACAGTCTTAGGCAAGGTCATTGCTGGCCGCAACATTCCATCCACGCGGTAGCGAATAATTACCTCCTTTTCAGTCGGCTCTATGTGTATATCACTCGCGCCATCAAACACCGCGTGTTCAATAATGCTGTTCACTATGTTTATAATGGGAAGTTCTTGCGCTACTTTTTTTAAGTCGTCAGTGCCTGTTTCTCCTCTGCTTGTTAGCGCCGTGATTGTTGTGTCGCTTTCTAAATCTCCATGATATCTGCGCAAAGCATCACGCATACCAGATGGTGTAGACAGATACACCTTCGGCTGTAAACCAGTTTTGCGGTGTAAAAATTCAATGATTTGTATATCAGATGGATCAAGAGTGGCCAGTTTTATTTCTGTTGAGCTTTTTTCAAAAGCAACAATATGGTGTGTTTGCGCCACTGATGGTGGCACAAGATTTAACACATCTTTTTTAATTTCACGTCCCTTAAGCTCAATTAGCGGCACATCCATTTGTTTCGCCGCCGCGTCGTATAACTCAACCTCATCAACAATGTTTTCTTCAATTACATAATCTTCCAATGATTTGTTTTTTTTCTTTGCTTTGATTGTGTATTCGCGAATATCCGACGGTTTAACCTCAAACCCGCCTCTCAGCAGTTCGCAAAGGAGTTTTTCTTGTAGCATATTGATAAGTTGTGTTTATATTATAACACAAACTTGACAGATTTTAAACAGTGTGTTAGAATTTCACCATATTTATTAATCCCTCATCTTTTGTTTTTTTTCCTGCCCTGACGCGAGTTGATGAACATCAGAGTCGCCAAGGGTTTTGCAAAAGAGAGGTTAAAGGAAAATGTTATGGTAAAGATACCGAGCATCTTAGAGATGCTGCAGGCCGGAGCTCATTTTGGGCACAAGGCCGCGAAACGCCATCCAAAAATGGCCCAGTTTATTCATTCCTGTAGAAATGATGTGCACATCATTGATTTGGAAAAGACACAGGAAAAATTGAAGGAAGTTTTGGGAGAAATTAAAAGAATGGCAGCAGAAGGGAAAGTATTTCTTTTCATCTCCACAAAACCACAAGCTCGTGATATTGTTAAGAAAGCCGCGACAGATTGCGGAATGCCATATTTGGTGGAGCGCTGGCTTGGTGGTTTAATTACAAATTTTGGAGAACTTAAGAAGTTGTTGGCAAATTATAATAAAATGACGCAGGAAAAGGCCTCTGGCGAATGGGAAAAATATACAAAGAAAGAACAAAAGGATTTTGAGAAGAAATTGGAAAAAATGGATAAGGTTTTATCAGGTCTGACAAATCTGGTAAAATTACCAGATGTGATATTTGTTCCATCTTTACAAGGTGATAAAACAGCTGTATTGGAGGCCAACCGCATGGGCGTTCTGATTGTTGGCATTTGCGATTCTAACGCAAACCCAGACAAGGCGGACTATTTTATTCCAGCCAATGATGATGCTGTAAATTCAATCAAGATGATGGTGGATTTGGTGGCCGGGGCTATTAAGGATGGAAAAGCGGAGATTGTTAAGCCAGTAATTAATTAATTTAGAAATTTCGGCCCTAGGCCGACCAGCCTCGGGCTGGAAGAAATTAAGTTATAATAAGTATGAACATCACAGCAGCGGATATCGCGGCATTGCGCGCGAAGACAGGAGCGGGCATGATGGATTGCAAAAAAGCGCTTGAAGAAGCTGTTGGCAATGCTGACCAAGCAGTTGAAATCTTGCGCAAGAGCGGGGCAATCAAAGCCGCAAAACGGGCTGGTAAAATCGCGGCCGAAGGCCTTGTTGTTTCATATATTCACGGTGTTGGCAAGATTGGTGTGTTGGTTGAAGTGAACTGTGAGACGGACTTTGTGGCGAAAACAAACGCGTTCAAAGCATTGTGCAATGATATTGCAATGCAAATCGCCGGAGCAAATCCAAAGTATGTTTCTCGCGAAGAAGTGCCAGCTGAAGAAATGGAAAAAGAAAAAGCAATTTATCGTGAACAACTCAAAGCTGAAGGTAAACCGGATAATATCGTTGATAAAATTTTAGAAGGCAAACTCGGCAGATATTATTCAGAGGTTTGTTTGGTTGACCAGCCATTCATCAAAGACGAGGACAAAACAATCGCGCAGTTGCTAGCGGAAAAGACCGGAGAGATTGGCGAGAAGATTACAGTGCGAAGATTTGTGAGGTATGAGTTGGGAGAAGGGTTGGAAAAGAAAAAGAATGATTTGAACGCAGAAGTGGCGGAGCAGATGGGATCATGACACGGATACACGGATTCTATGCGGATGACGCGGATTATGCGGATACGTTATAGAGACGAGGTTGTGCCTCGTCTTTTGTTTACATTTTGTCGCCGGAGTGATAAAATTGAGTTATATGATTTCATTTATACAAGGTAAAATAATTAGTAAAACAGAAAACAGCATTGTTGTGCTCACAGCGGGGTGGGTTGGATATGATGTTAAGATGCAGGTGTGCAAGTGCGCAAGTGTGCATGTTGGCAATGAAATTGGCGTGCATACTTATCTCGCGGTGAGGGAAAACGCGATGGAGTTGTTTGGATTTGAGACAGAAGAAGAGAGGGGATTATTTTTGAAATTTTTAGATGTGTCCGGGGTCGGGCCAAAAACAGCAATGCATTTACTGTCGCTTGGCACAGTTGATGAAATTTCATCCGCGATTGGCAGGGGTGATGTTGATTATCTAACAAAAGTTAGTGGGATTGGGAAAAAGACGGCGGAGAGGATTGTGGTTGAGTTGAAAGAGAAGATTGGAAGATTAAAAGATTCAAAGATTATCAGTGATGATGTCAGTGGGGTATTGGGAGATGTGGTTAGTGCGTTGATTGGGCTGGGATATTCGCGGGAAGAGGCGAGGGAGGCAGTTAAAGGGATTGAAGTAGATGGAAAAAGTTCTGGGAAATTGTTGAAAGAGGCGTTGAAGAGAATGGGGAAATAAAATCCCTCCCCCTTGTAGGGGGAGGTCAGGTGGTGGTCTCCGCGATTTACATGGCCGGCGGCGGAAGCCGTTGGTTTTTTTATCTCTCTTTACTCTTTTGTAACCAAAAGAGTAACAGAAAAGTTTTGGGGCGGCTGAACTCGCCTCTCGCGAAGATTCTTCTACCCATATAGTAGGGGCTCAAACATGCAGTCCGCCCCAAACCCCACATTTACTAAACAGATTGTTGTGCTGTTGGCGATTTTGATTTTGAAAAACAAAAAAATCGCCTTCGGGCGGTTTTGTTTTAAGATTCACCTTTGGTCTGGACAGAGTTGCGCGTTGCGCTTCTCTGTCCAGACCCCTTGTTAGTCCCTGCTCGCTCTCGCAAACAGGTACATGTGCGCGTGATTTGTGATTCGGCTCACGCGCTTGGCCGTGTGTCTCAACGCATCTGCTCGTAGAGCTCGATGCAGCCGAGGAACCCGTCCGCGTCTGCCACGAACCGCCCATTCTGTTCGAGGGCGCAGATTGGCAGACGGTCGTGGCCGGTAGGTGGAGGTGGGGCATCCTCCTTGTCTGTGAGGTAGTAGTTTGGCGTGACCCCGTGCTTTGTGAACCATTCTTTGGTGGGGCCACAGTTGTGGCAGTAGGTTGCGCCCCAGATGATGATCTTCGCACCATGGAAGTGCATGGGCTCGTATGCTCCCTCCATGCACATCATGGGTTTGCCAGACCCATCGTGCATGCGGCCGGTCTCCTCTGACCACCACCAGTGGCTGGACGAGCAGAAACACTCGTCCGGCTTGCAGACGGTCGGTTGCGGCTGGGGACCACTGTCGGCCAGTTTGCCACAACCCGCCATGGACACGACGATTGCGAGAGCCATCAAAACGACGATCCGGTTCATGAGATTCCCTCCCAATGGTTTTTTGCGTTTGCAATGCGACGAGATGGCGAAATTGCCTATTTAAGCACTAATTTTAGTGTTCAAATAGGCAATCGCCAGTTATGGGTTGAAAGTCAGCCCGAGGCTGATCCGCCTTTGGCGGAATCAAAAACTAACTATGTATTATATCACATTTTTAAGGTTTTGTCAAGGGGGGACGAAAAACCCGCCTCACGGCGGGTTTTGGTTTGGGTCATGTTATCTGAGTCATGGGTCGTGTTAAAGCAACGTCATACTCGCCACCTTGTCACCTTCTTCCTTGAATCTCATTATGCGCACACCTTGCGTTGCTCTGCCAAGAGTGGAGATGGTATTCAATGGTGTGCGGATGACCTGGCCTTTGACCGAAATTGCCATCAGATCCATCTCCTCTGTGTTATTAATTACAGCGGCGTTAACAATCTTGCCAGTTTTTGGAGTTACAGACATGGTTTTAATACCAGAACCTCCACGGCCTTGCACTTTATATTCACCGACCGGAGTTCGTTTGCCAAGTCCGTTTTCTGAAACGACTAATAATTCCAAAACTTTTTTGTTTACTAGTTCTGGAACAATCACATCCATGCCAACAATTCTATCACTGCTTTTTAAACGCATTCCGCGTACGCCAGCTGCGGTTCTGCCCATTGGGCGCACATTGCTTTCCCTAAATCTAATCGCTTGTCCGCCAGCGGTTACAAGCATGATATCATCTTTTCCGCTTGATGGGCGTACCCACTCAAGCATATCGTCATCGTGGAGTTTGAGCGCGATCAAGCCAGAACGACGCACATTTGAAAAATCTTCCAAAGCAGTCTTTTTGATTGTTGCCTTGTTAGTAACCATTACTAAAAATTTGTATTTAGTCATGTCTTCAACAGAAAGCACAGCAGATAATTTTTCATTTGGCGCAAGTTGTAAAAAGTTCACAATAGCCTGCCCTTTGGAAGTGCGGGATGCGGCCGGAATATCATAAGCCATCATTTGGAAAACACGTCCTCGTGTTGTGAAGAACAACATATTATCATGCGTGTTTGTGGTGATGAGTTGGTCAACAACATCCTCTTCTTTTGTCGTAACACCTATAACGCCCTTGCCGCCGCGGCCTTGGGTTTTGAATGTGTCCGGTGGGACGCGTTTGATATATCCATCACGCGTGGTCATGATGATTGTCGGTTCGTTTGGAATCAAATCTTCAGCGCTAAATTCCTTTACCCCGTGGGCGATAATTTGCGTTCTGCGATCTTCGCCGTATTTTTCCTTTATTTCTTTAATTTCATTTTCAATAATATCTAAAATTTTCTTAGGGCTTTTCAAAATTGCCTCACAGTCGCCGATAAATTTTTTCTTCTCCTTTAATTCATCTTCAATTCTTTGTCTCTCAAGATTGGCTAATTGTTGTAGTTTCATTTCCAAAATCGCCGTTGCCTGTCGATCAGTAAAATCAAACTTTTTCATCAAATTTATCTTTGCTTCTTCTTTGTCCTTTGATTTTCTGATCGTGCTGATAATCAAATCAATTTTGTCCAGAGCTTTCTTTAAACCTTCCAAAATATGCGCGCGTTCTTTTGCCCTGGCTAAATCAAATTCTGTTCTGCGCCGTACAACTTCTTGGCGGTGTTTGATGTGTTCTTCTAACACTGACTTAAGATTTAATACGCGCGGCTGGATGCCATCCACAAGCGCCAGCATATTCACGTGGAAAGTTGTCTGCAATTCAGTCATTTTGAACAAGGCATTGAGAACTTTTTTTGGATAAGAATCTTTTTTCAGTTCCACAACAACACGCACGCCATCTTTGTTTGATTCGTCACGTAGGTCCTTGATGCCTTCAATTTTTTTCTCTTGCACAAGTGTGGCGATTTTTTCCAAAAGTGTCGCCTTGTTTACCTGATAAGGGATTTCGGTTATGACAATTTGGAACATTCCTGTTTTGGTTTCTTGGATATCAGCTTTCGCGCGCAAAACAATGCCTCCGCGGCCAGTAGCGTACGCAGCCTCAATATCTTTTTTATTATAAATAATACCGCCTGTCGGGAAATCAGGCCCTTTTACAAATTCCATTAATTCTTCAACACTAATTTTTGGATTTTCAATTACAGCACAAACACCATCGCACAATTCGCTCAAATTGTGTGTTGGAATGTTTGTGGCCATTCCGACAGCAATACCCATGGAACCATTCAAGAGCAAACTTGGCAGTTTAGATGGCAATACGCGTGGTTCTTTTGTAGAGCCGTCGTAGTTTGGAACAAAATTTACAGTGTCTTTTTCAATATCAAAAAGCATTTCTTCGGCGATTGCAGCTAATTTGGCTTCTGTGTAACGCATGGCAGCTGCTGGGTCTCCATCCATTGAGCCAAAGTTACCCTGTCCATGTACCATTGTTTCGCGCATGGCAAAATCTTGCGCCATGCGTACCATGGAATCATAAATCGCGGCATCACCGTGTGGGTGGTATTTTGCCATCACCTCACCGACAACGTGTGCGGATTTGCGAAATTTAGCGCTGTGCTTCAACCCGATGTTCCACATCGCGTATAATATTCTGCGATGCACAGGCTTTAATCCGTCGCGCACGTCTGGTAGAGCGCGGGAAACAATAACGCTCATCGCGTAATCAAGATATGATGTTTTTATTTCATCAACAATTCCTATCGGTTCAACTCTGCCGATGGATTCAGTTGGTGGAAGATGCTGTTGTACTGGCTTGGCCATAATTAGTTGGATTATTGGTCGAGGACGCTGTGCTTGTAGATAGTGTGCTCAGGATTCCGACCAAATTATTTTTTATTTGATTTTTTAGTGATTCTAAATCTGCTGGTTTTTGTTCGGCAACTTTCGGTTCCACCGTATTATCATTTGTCATTTCTTCGGCTTTCATTGCTTTTGTCCACTCATTTTTTGCGGTGTCAATTATGCTCATATCTGGCTTAACCCAACCATCGCGAACATCACGGAAATTTGAGCCAATGTTTAATATCCACATCGCGAACACTGCTGATGTAAAAATTGCGACTGCTATCCACAGCATGCCGCGTTTTTTTTCCATCGTAGTATAATCAGGCGAATTTAATTTGGCCTGTTTTGCTTCTTCTGGCGGATTTTGGAAAAATGTTTTTGGATACAAATCATCCGCAGTGATTTTTTGTTTTAGTTCTGGTTGTTTGTTTTCAAATTGTACATGTTCAAAAATCAATCCTGGAATTTCATCAACAGCTTTTTTTATCTCTTTCTTTATTTTTTTGTTAACTCGTTTTTTGACAGACATAATGTTACATCCTAATTACGAAACTGTCCGAATGTGCGAATTTCGAAATTCGAAAATTCGTACCCTTTCGCAATTTGTATGTTCTATTCTTTTTCAACAACCATCACTTGCGTGCCTTCTTCTGGCAAAGTTTTTTTCTTGATTATAATTTTTTTCTCCGGCTGACATTTGGCGCCCATTTCTTTTAGAAATTTTTCTACTGGCTCGGCTTTGGTGTCATTATCGGATTTGTAGGCCATTGGAATAATAACTTTTGGCTCCAAGGCATTGGCAGTTTTTGCGGCTGCTTCTTCATCATAACAATTATTTCCGCCAACTGGCACAAATAAAATATCAACACCATTTAAAATTTCTGTTTGGCGTTCATTTAATGGCTTATTCATCATGCCAAGGTGCCCGATGCTTAGTTGTTCGCTATCAATGCGAAATATCAGGTTTTTATCATCAGCTCCGTATGCTGAGGTGACAAGAACGCCTTTTACTTCGCATTCACCTGGGGTGGAAAGCACAAATGGATTTCCAAGTGTGATACAGTTGTCTTCTCCGCGCGAAAACAAACCTATTTCCGCGCTTAGATTTCGCGGAAAAGTTCCAGTGTTTGGCTTGTATGGGTCGATTACGACCACCACATCATCTTCTGCTGGCTTAAAAACCAGTTTAAAAGCTGTGTTGCCGAGCCATGAAATATGCATATTTTTTGATAAAAAATGATGGTGTTATTATACATCATTTTGAGATTGCATGCAAGCCCCTGTATGGACATTAAAAATAAAATTTGTTAAGATATAGATATAAAATATAGAGATAAATTAAGTTTATAATTTTATATGCCCGAATCCCCAAAATACTTCACCCTCACCCCAGAGCAATTAGAGGAATATGTTGTTGAAGAGGAAACAAAAAAACCACCTAAACCAGACAAAAAAGACCGTTCTGGCTTTACCAAAGA
>Ga0172371_10003584_pt1 | contig 23958 bp, 21 predicted proteins | sample Lak12m_FD_114543 | JGI IMG/M metagenome (GOLD analysis project Ga0172371, IMG submission 114543) | Freshwater microbial communities from Kabuno Bay, South-Kivu, Congo - kab_022012_12m | ecosystem: Environmental > Aquatic > Freshwater > Lake | place: Democratic Republic of the Congo: South-Kivu...
CATCTGCGATGCCCTGTGGCCACCGGCCGCCGCAGATGGCGCCGCATCTGCTTTGTCATCGGCCCGCTCGCATACCTGGTGTATGGCGGACAGGCCTCTTTCGCGCATCTGCGATGCCCTGTGACCACCGGCCGCCGGAGCCGGGCGCCATCGCTTGTTGACCGGGCATGCTGTCTTCTGTCCTCTGTCCTCTGATTCCCTCATAACTCAAAAGCCCTCTTGCGGAAGCGCTGGCGGACGATCTCGGCTATGGTGTTGACGGTGAAGGTCAACAAAAACAGAGTGAGGGCCGCGAGGAACAGCACCCGGTAATGGGTGGAGAAAATCACCGCCTCGGGCAGCTCCACCGCGATGTTGGCCGACAGGGTCCGAAAGCCGTTGAAAATATTCATCTCCATCACCGGGGTGTTGCCGGCGGCCATGAGGACGATCATCGTCTCGCCCACCGCCCGGCCCAGCCCCAGCATCACTGCGGAAAACAGGCCGCTGGCCGCGGTGGGGATGATGATTCTTATCGCGGTCTGCCAGGGGGTGGCCCCGGCGGCGAGCGAAGCGGCCCGGAGATGCTCGGGCACGCTGTGGAGGGCATCCTCGGCCAGGGTGTAGATGGTGGGGATGATGGCAAAACCCATGATGAAACCGACCACCAGGGCGTTGCGCTGGATATAGGTATGGAGGATGGCGCCGACCACCGGAAACTCGGCCCGGGAATCAATCCCCAAGCCGGTTAGCGACCAGGCCAAAAGGGCGGCGACGAACAGGACCATAGCCGAACCGGCCATGAACCTGGCAAGCTCCAGCAACCCTGCCTGGCGCCGGCCGAGGCCCAGGCTCATCTTCCCGAGCCACGGCCCGAAACGGCTGTTGATGGTGAATATCGCGAGAAAGGCGGCGGCTGGAAGAAACATCAGAAACCAGCCGGCAAAACCCGAGCCCAGGCGACCATCCAGCCAGCCCTTGAGGTTGCCGGCAAAAAGGAGCTGTTCGAGCGCGGGACCGGCAAGGGTGGCGAGAGACAGTCCGAGCGGCAGGCAGACGAAAGCCAGCACCCCGAAGCGGAAGCGGGAGTAGCGGACAAAACGCTCCACCGGCAAAAGCTGAAAGAGATAGGCCCCGAACACGAAAGAGAGGGGGACGGTGACAAAGGCGACGAGAATCTCGGGGACGATGTCCTCCACCATGGGGGCGAAAATCAGAGCCGCGAGAAAGCCAAGGACCACGGTGGGCAGGCTGCCCATCATCTCGACCAGGGGCTTGATCCGGGCTTTCAGGCGGCGGTTGTCGAGAAACTCGCTGGTGTAGATGGCGGCCAACAGGGCCAGGGGCACCCCGAAGAACATCGAATAGAAGGTGGCCTTCAGGGTGCCGAAAATGAGCGGCATCAGGCCGAACTTGGGCTCGAAATCATCGGTGCCGCTGGATGACTGCCAGACATGGGCCGGCTCGTTCATCCCTTCATAGTGCATTTTGAAAAACAGGCCCTGGAGGGCGACCTCCGCATGCGGGGCCGCGATCCGCCACAGACCGATCCCGCTTTGGGTGAGGGCGGCGAAGGCGTCGTCCTTGGGGCTCAAAAAGAGCGCGCGGACCAGGCCTTTGCCCACCTTTTCCTCGGCCAGGACCTTATCGCTGGTCACCTGGTTCAGACGCACGCTGCCGTCGGCGAAACCTACGGCCAGCATCCGGCTGCGGAGCGAGGGGACCAGGCTGGTGACCGCGGCCGGGCCCCGGCCAAGGTCATGGACCCGGGTGAGTATGGCCCCATCCACCGTGGCCGCGCCCGCGGGCTTGGTCCTAAACCAGGCGCTCACCCGGCCCATGGAATCGCCCGCCACCAACGAAGTTTTGCCGATGAGAAAGGAAAGGCTGGTGATTTGCGCGTCATGGCCGGGGATGAGTTTGAGCTCCTCGGCAATGACCGGCGCTTCGATTTCCCTGGTGTCCAGGCGGAGGAGATGCCCGTCTTCCCAAACCAGATAAACGGTGTCGGCCTGCCCGGATAGAAGAAGATGGGCGGGTAGCCCGCGGTCGGCCAGATCGAGCTTCAGCTCGCCCCCGGTCAGGGTGCTGGTGCTCTCGCCGGTGAAAAGATTGGTGGTGCTGCTCGCGCTGTTGATCCTGAAGGACCCGTCCGCCCCGAGGCTGGCGATCACCGGCCCGGAAGGCTGCATGCTCATATCGAGAAGAATGATGTCGCCAAAGCCGGCCGCAATCGTGGTCTCGTAAGAAACCGCGACCTTCTGCGCCCGCAGCTGCCCCTCCGGGGTCCGCTGGATCACCGCTCCATCCCACGAGGCAAGTTCGCCTTCCTTGAGCCGGGCAAGCTCGGGACCGGCCTCGTTGTCGGCGATGAACTCGGTGGCAAACGAGATGCTTGCCTGGCGAAGTGAGCCGTCCTCCATGGCTGCGGTGAGCTTTCGCTCCCGGGAAAAGTAGCTGAGCGCCCGGGGGCGTTCCCCGCCAAAAAGCGCAAGACTCGCAAGCGGCGCGCCATTGTCGAGGCGGAAAGAGCTGAGCCTGGCTCCGTTGTCGGCGATGAGCCAGCCGACCAGCAGATATTCGTCGGTGCCGATGATCGCGGCCTCGCTTTGCACCGGCCTGGCTTTGCCCGCCACCTCGATTGCGGCCGGCATGAAGAGGGGGACCACCACCGAAACCAGAAAGACGAACACCCCGGTCACCGCTAAAATGGTGCAGATGCCGCCCAGGGTGATGCAGGTCCTGGCCAGGGCATCCCCGTAGCGAATGGCTTTGCTGGTCCGGTAGCGCCGGCCCTTGCCGGTGAATTTTGATAAATGTTCACCGGACGCCGCATGTTGTCGGACACTTCTGCCGACGATTGGCAGCGGCGATCGGGCCGGCTCATGTACCTGTCGTACACATCGCCGGCCCGCTTGCCGCAACCTGCGGCACCCGGTGAACATTTGTTCGGCGGCTTGCCATATTTTTTGGCTCACTCGGCGAACGGTTGCGAATTTTGCGGGAGAGGTCATCTTTTTTCTGCTTTACTGGGCAACCTTCTTCAGCTCCTGCTCGGCGATCCGGGCAGTCACCGGGTAGTAGCCGTCCTTGACCACATCCTGCTGGCCATCCTTGCTGAAGAGGTACTTGACGAACTCGCGCCGCACCGGATCGAGCTCAGCGCCCGGCTTCTTATTCACATAAAGGAAGAGAAAGCGGGCCAGGGGATATTGCCCGGTGTAGGCGTTCTCGGGCACGGCTTCAATCATCTTGCCACCCGCATTGCCCGCCAGGGGCACGGCCCGGACATCGGCGGTCTTGTAGCCGATCCCGGAGTAGCCCATGGCGTACTTGTCGCTGGCCACCCCCTGGACCACCGAGGAGCTGCCCGGCTGCTCCTTGACCGAATCCTTGTAGTCTCCCTTGAACAGGGCATGCTCCTTGAAGTAGCCGTAAGTGCCGGAGGCGGAGTTCCGGCCATAGAGGCTGATGGGCTTGTTCGCCCACTCGCCGGTGAGGCCCAGATCGCCCCAGGTTTTGATTTCCTGGCCAAGGCCGCCCTTGCGGCCCTTGGAGAAGATGGCGTCCACCTGCTGGAGGGTCAGCCCTTTGATCGGGTTGTCCTTGTGGACATAGACCGCGAGCATGTCAATGCTGGTGGCAAGGGCTACGGGCTTGTAGCCGTAGCGCTTCTCGAACTCGTCAACCTCCTTGCCCTTCATCGCCCGGCTCATGGGGCCGAAATGCGCGGTGCCGCTCACCAGGGCCGGGGGCGCGGTGGAAGAGCCCTTGCCCTCGATCTCGATCTTGACATTGGGGTAGTGCTTGAGGAAGCCCTCGGCCCAGAGGGTCATCTCGTTATTCATGGTGTCGGAGCCGACGCTTTTCAGGGTGCCGCTCACCCCCTTGACGGGCTTGTAGGCTTTGAGGCCCGGATCAATCAGGTTGGGGGCCGCGATAACCGCCGCCGGGATGGCCAGCAGGGCCGCGATGGTGACAATGCCTTTTTTCATCTGCTTCATGGGGGGTCTCCTTTAATAAGGTTGGTTACGGCAGGCGCATGCCTCCCGCTCGTTGACTCTTTCGCCCCACGATAAAGAGAAAAAATTACGCTTTGATTAGGATCGGATTACAAGTTGTTCAGGAAAACTCCGCCCTGGGGAAAAATCCTTTCCCCTGACCGTTTCCTCATGAAATCGTAATGAAAAATTAAAGAAGCGGAGATAGAGTTTAGCAGGATGTTGAAAAACTCGTTTTTCGACATCCTGTGTGCGATCCAAGGATGGATCGCCAAATTTGACAAGCGCTAACTCGTTGAATTTGTGAGCTCCGGCAGAATTCACTTCTGCCAGAGCGTGGTTGAAAAAAGCCAGGACGGCTTTTTTCAACATCCTGTTAGAAAAATCGCAGCCGGCCGACGGGCACGCGGGCCGGATTTATACCGCCTGCTAAAGGAGCTTCTCTATATGCCCCGCCTCATCCAGAAGGAAATTGACAAGCTCAAGGCCCATGCCGTGCAGATGGGCACGATCATCGAGGAAAACCTACAGCAGGCGGTGAAATCCCTGCTCGACAAGGATCCGGAGCTGGCCCGACAGGCGATCCGCACCGACAAGGAGGAGATTGACCGCCTCGAGATCGGCCTCGAGGAGGAATGCCTGCGGATCATGGCCCTCCATCAGCCGGTGGCCAGCGACCTGCGCTTTCTGGTCACGGTGCTGAAAATCAACAACGATCTCGAACGGATCGGCGACCTGGCCGCCAAGATCGCCGACAAGGTTCTCCTGCTTTATGAAATGAACCCGGCGGCCTTTTCCTCCCAGGCCATGCTCATGCCCGCCATTTTTTCCGGGATGCATGAAAAGACCTTGTGGATGTATAAGAAAACCATGGACGCCTTTGTCAACGAAGACACCGATCTGGCCTACCGGGTTTGCATCACCGACGACGAGGTGGACGAAGCCAAGCAGGCGATCCGCCATGAGCTCGAGGAGATCATCACCGCCAACCCGGCCCAGCATGTCTATCTGGCCAAACTCCTCGGCATCGCCCGCTCCATGGAACGGATCGCCGACCACTGCACCAGCATCTGCGAGGACATCATCTACATGGCCCAGGGCCGTATCGTCCGGCACGGACTCACCGGGGGTTGAAAGACTCGTTTTTTAGGGGAAACATAAGGCGAAGCGCCTGAGACAGGAGAGAATCAGCATGGCCCGGGAAACGATCCTCGTGGTGGAGGATGACGAGAATATCCAGCAACTGGTGGGCTACAACCTGGCCAAGGCGGGCTTTCTCGTACTCCATGCCGACAACGGCGAGCAGGCCCTGGCCATGGTCAAAAAGGAAAAACCGGATCTGGTCCTCCTCGATGTGATGCTTCCAGGGCTGGACGGCTTTGCCGTGTGCAAGGCCCTGCGCAAGGACCCGAAAACCGCGGGCCTGCCGGTGATCATCCTCACGGCCCGGAGCGAGGAAAACGATGTGGCCGCCGGGCTGGACCTGGGGGCGGACGATTATGTCACCAAACCCTTCAGCCCGAAAATCCTCATCTCCCGGATCAAATCCGCCCTGCGCCGGGCCGCGGCGGACGGAGCCGGGGAGGAGGCCGGCCCCATCCGGGTGCACGACCTGCTCATTGATCCGGGCCGTTACGAAGTTTTGCTCAACGGCGAGGCGTTGAGCCTGACGGTGACCGAGTTCGCCATCCTCGAATTTCTCGCCCGCAAACCGGGCTGGGTTTTCAGCCGGCAGCAGATCATTGACGGAGTGCGGGGCTACGACTACAGCATCACCCCAAGGGCGGTGGATGTGCAGGTTTTCGGCTTGCGCAAGAAACTGGGCGCAGCCGGCGACCATCTCGAGACCGTGCGCGGGGTAGGTTACCGCCTCAAGGCATGATGGGCTTTTCGGCGGCCTGGTGAAGAATTTCGTCTTCGGCGAACTGTTCAAACATACAACCTGATCCGAAGAAGAGGAGCGTTTCCATCACAGCGTCCCCTCGGGTCGCGCTATTCAATCACTGGCGTTCTTCGAGGCCTTGGGGCTGGGTGGCCTTGGGGCTGGATGTGGCCTTGGGGCTGGGTTGACAGGGCGTAACTCCCACGATTAAAGTAATACCAAAACAAGTAATACCGGAGGGCATCATGCGCATTACCAGCAAAGGGCAGGTAACCATTCCGCGGGAAGTGCGGGAAAAATTCGGGCTGCTGCCCCATACGGAGATCGAGTTCCGCATTGAAGGCAACACGGTGAGCATCCACAAGAGCAAGACGCCATCCAACCAGGGCCGCGCATTGGTGGAACGGATGCGCGGTCGGGCCACGGTCCGGATGACCACCGACGAAATCATGCGGTTGACTCGGGGGGAATGATGGCAGCCGGGGTGCTGGTGGACAGCAATGTGCTGCTCGATATTTTGGAGGAGGACAGCCGTTGGTTCTCCTGGTCGGCGGACCGCCTCGCGGAATGTGCCGAAAGCTCCGCCCTCATCATCAATCCGGTTATCTACGCCGAGGTCTCGGTCGGATTCGCCCGCATCGAAGAACTTGAAGAAGCCCTGCCCCATGACACCTTTACCCGGCGGCCGCTCCCGTGGGAGGCCGCCTTCCTCGCCGGCAAATGTTTTGTCCGCTACCGCCGGGCCGGCGGCCACCGCCGTTCACCGTTGCCGGATTTTTTCATCGGCGCCCACGCCGCCGTAGAGGGGCTGACTCTCCTCAGCCGTGACGCAACCCGCTACCGGAGCTATTTCCCCCGCCTGGCGTTGATCGCCCCTTAAATATAGTAAAGCAGGAAGCTGACTTGCCGAATTCGTCCGAGAACTTGGGTAGATGTCCCCAAGTCCTTGCAAATTTTTCTTCCGGAGATGTTATTACAGCAGCCGAGCATCATTCCGATGACCAGCTACGCAAGTGGATCGGGTGGTTCCGCGACTTATACAATTTGAAAAGGCAGGCATATATGAAGATTTCGACGATCCTCGACCATATCGACAGCGGTCACATGGCGCTTCCCGAGTTCCAGCGTGGCTATGTCTGGAACAGCGAACAAGTCAGGAAATTATTCACCTCGCTCTACCTCCGGCGGCCGTTGGGGGGCCTACTGGTCTGGGCCACCGAATCAAAAACGGCGACCCATCGCGGCGATGGTCCTCTTGCCGCCGGGGTGGTGAAGCTACTGCTTGACGGACAGCAGCGCATGACCTCGCTCTATGGCGTGGTGCGCGGCAAGCCGCCGAAATTCTTCGATGGAAACGCGAAAGCCTTCACCGGGCTGCGTTTCAATCTGGAGACTGAAACCTTTGAATTTTATCAGCCTTTGAAGATGAAAGACGATCCGCTCTGGATTGATGTCACTGAACTGATGAATAAGGGAACAGTCGGGTTGGGCGAGTTTGTCACCCGTTTGAGCACGCAGCCGGTGCTGGTCGCAAAAATTGGCGATTACATCGGGAGGCTCAGCCGGCTGCTTGGGGTCACGGATGTGGAGCTCCACATTGAAGAAGTTACCGGCGCAGACAAAACTCTGGATGTGGTGGTGGACATTTTTAACCAGGTGAACAGTGGTGGTACGAAGCTCTCCAAGGGCGATCTGGCGTTGGCAAAGATTTGCGCCGATTGGCCCGAAGCCCGCGACACCATGAAGGCCAAACTGAAGGAATGGGCGAAGGTAGATTACCATTTCAACCTTGACTGGCTGCTGCGCTCGTTGAATACGGCACTGACCGGCGAGGCGAAGTTCCAATACCTCCACGAAAAGAGTGCGGAAGAGATTCAAGACGGTCTCAAACGGGCCACAAAACATGTGGACACCAGCCTGAACCTCATCGGTGGGCGGCTGGGATTGGACCACGATCAAGTGTTCTTCGGACGGTTCGGCGTGCCGGTCATGGTGCGCTATCTCGACCGGCGCAACGGGCCGATGAATGAAATAGAGCGGGACAAGCTCCTGTTCTGGTTTGTGCAGGCCGGAATGTGGGGGCGTTTCTCAGGTTCGACGGAGTCGTTCATTGACCAAGACCTGGCGGCATTGGAAGGCGAGGACGGTGGGCTGGATAAGTTGGTGGAACAGTTGCGCCTGTGGCACGGCGGGCTGCGGGCCGAGCCGGGGCATTTTACTGGTTGGAGCCTTGGCGCCCGTTTTTATCCCGTGCTCTACCTGTTGACGCGGATGGGTGAATCACGGGACTGGGGCACGGGCATTCCGCTCAAGTCCAACATGCTCGGCAAGATGAGCCGGCTGGAGGTGCATCACATCTTTCCAAAGGCTCAGCTCTACAAGCGGAACTTCAAAAGGCCGGAAGTGAACGCGCTCGCCAACTTCTGTTTTCTGACCAAGGACACGAACCTGAACATCGGTGATCGCCTGCCGGAGGAATATTTCCCGGAGGTAGAGAAGACACATCCGGGTGCGCTGGCATCACAGTGGATTCCCAACGACCCGGCACTCTGGAAGATGGAGAACTTCCGTGCTTTCCTGGAAGCGCGCAAAGTGCTGCTCGCCGCTGAACTGAACAGGCGGATGGAGGAATTGCTGCATGGTGACACAAAGTGGCTGGCTGGCCCGACGGCAGCGATTTCCATTGTCGCTGCGGCAAGTGGTGGAATAACCAGTGAGGAGGAGGAAGAGCAACTCGAAGCCATCAACGCCTGGATGGAAGAACATGGTCTCCCGCGAGGGGTGCTCGCTTTCGACTTTGCCGATGCCGCAACCGGAGAGCAAAAGGCGGTCTTCGATCTCGCATGGCCCAACGGCATCCAGGAGGAACTCAGCCAGCCGGTTGCGGTGCTTCTGAATGAGAGCATGGAAACAATCGGCATTGCCAGTCAGGCTGGCTATCGCTGCTTCACCAGTGCGGAGGATTTCCGCAAATATGTAGAGAGCGACATCCTTGCCGGAGAACCCCATGCCTGAAAAACCCCGCTACGGGAAAAAACGGGGACATCCCCTGTTTTCTACACGCGCCTGCGCACCATGGCGCGTGGACCAGGCAGAACCAGGCTATCTGGTCCAGTTCATGACCTTCAGGTCGGGAACCCGCTGAAATTCTTTTTCGTTGTTCGTTACCAGGGTGCTCTGCAAGCTGAGGGCATGAGCGGCGATCAGGGTGTCGAGCGGGCCGATCGGTGTGCCGATGCGTTCCAGCACCGACCGGATATCTCCGTAAGTCGAAGCCGCCTCTGCATCAAAGTCCATGACCTCGAAACGCCTTAAGAACTCTTCGAATTTATCGCGGTTTTGCGCGCTTCGGGCGCTTTTGGCGACGCCGTAACGAAGTTCCGCCGCAGTGATGGCGGAAATACCGATGTCGCCATAGGAAAGCCCGTCCATGTGCCGCAAGATGGCCTCGTGGCCCGGGCCGCGATTGATGAGATAGATGCAGATGTTGGTATCGAGAAGGTAACGCATCACAGGTCGAAATCGCGTTCTTGATCTTCAACCGGTTGGCTGCGGACGATTCGGAAGCCCGGCTCGAATCGGTCGAGCATGGACTTGAGCGCGGCATACTCGTAGCGTTTGGGCATCAGCAGGATAGTGTCGCCCATCTTTTTGATCACCACCTCGTCGCCCTCCACCCGGAACTCCTTTGGCAGCCGCACCGCCTGGCTGTTGCCGTTTTTGAATATTTTTGCCGTCTGCATGAAATATCCTCCCGCGATTTGTGTGTACAATAAATATATACTACCGGGACGATGCGTTTGCCAACGAGAAACTGGCGGAGTCCCGATTTCTTTCATGTCAACCACGGAACGAGCTGCTGATCACCGCCTGCGCCCAATCCGCAGGCGGCGCGGTGTCATAACCCCGGCGGCAGGTGGATGATGAAGACGCTGCCCTGGCCGGGGCTGCTCTCCACCCTGATCCGGCCGTGATGGGCCTGGATGATGTGCTTGACGATGGCAAGCCCCAACCCGGTCCCCCCCATCCGGGCGCTGCGCGCCTTGTCCACCCGGTAGAATCTTTCGAAGATCCGCGCCTGGTCCTCGACCGCGATGCCCATCCCCTGATCGCGGACCATCACCCGCACCCCGTCCGGGCCGCTCTCCGCCGTGATTGCTACCTCCCGGCCCTCCGGACTGTACTTGATCGCGTTATCCACCAGATTGATGATCGCCTGCTCGAACAGGGCCGGGTTGAGCCGGGCCTTGAGGTTTTCCGGGCAGCTTACCGCGAGCCGGGTCTTTTTGTCCGCGGCCCGGCCGGCGCAGGCCTGAACGGCCGCCTGGATGGTCTCGGCCAGGGGGAGTTCCTGCAGGGGAATCTGCTGGTGGGCCTCTTCCTGCTCGATCCGGGAAAGGCTCAGGAGGTCCTCGACGATGGCGTGCAGCCGGCGGGCCTGCTGGAGGATGATGGCCACGAAATTTTTCGCCTCCTCCGCCTCCTCCAGGGCGCCATCCTGCAAGGTTTCGGCAAAGCCCTCGATGGAGGTGATCGGGGTCTTGAGCTCGTGGGAGACATTGGCGACGAAATCGCGGCGCACCTTTTCCAGCTGGCGGAGGCTGGTGACTTCGTTGATCACCAGCAAGGCCCCCTGGCCCGGCAATTCGACCCCGTGGGCCTGGAAAAATTTTTCCCGGGCCCGCTCGTCGGTGAGGACAAATTCTCCCTCCACCGGATCTTCCCCGGCCAGGGCATCCATGATGAGCCTCTGCAGGCTGGTGTTGCGAATGGCCAGAACCAGATCCCGGCCTTTGGCCTGATCGGGATCAATGCCGAGCAGCCTGGCCCCGGCCCGGTTGATTTCCTTTAGCCGCCCCTGGCCATCCACGGTGATCACCCCTTCCACCATACTACCGAACACCGCCTGCAACTGGGCGTGCTGACTGCCGATCGTTCTGAGCCGCAAATCGAGCTCGGCAGCCATCTCGTTCATCGCCCGGGCCAGGGCGGCAAGCTCCTCGGCCCCTTCTTCCCCGATCCTGCGGCTGAAGTCGCCCAGGGCAAAGTTCTCCGCGCCCTGGCGCATAGCCTCGAGCGGCCGGCTGATCCGCCGGGCGATCAGCCAAGCCAGACAGGCGACGATCAGAGCCGCGGCAAGCCCCCCCCAGGCGATCTTACCGGTGATCGCGGCCAGAGTGGCGTCAATTTCGGTTACCGGAATGGCGGTGCGGAGCACGGCCCTGATTTTCCCGCCCCGGACGATGGGGATGGCCGCGTACATCAAGGTGGTCTTCGAGGTGCTGCTGTAGCGGATGGCCGGATCGGTCCGCCCGGCGAAGGCCGCGGCCACCTCCGGCCTGGCCCCGTGGTTTTCCATCTCGTCCGGATTGCCTTCCGAGTCGGCGAGCACCAGGCCGTCCGGGCCGACCACCGTGATCCTGGTGGCCGAATTCCGGCCCGCGGCCAGACAGAAAGCGCGGAGCGCGGTCAGGTCGCCCGCAGTCACCAGGGCGGTGGTCTCTCCTTCGATGAGCCTGGCCCGGGCGATCAGCCCGGCCCCGGTCTGGCGCAACTGAAAGGAGCGGACCGCGCCGGTGGTGTACCAGGTCACGGCAAGCAGGGCCGCAATGGCGATGAATAGCTGGGCCGGGTAGAGTTGCCAGACAAGACGGGTACGGCGCATCCTGATCCCCTTTGCGCGAAGTTGCTCTCCCCGGCGAAAGCCCAGGGCTGGTTGTTGCCAAGCCGTTGCTGCCTCTGTTATAGTAGCCTACCGTATTTTCAGCAACAACAGAGCCTATTGCAAAGAGGCGATCGGAATAGCTTCAACCACCGGGGTTGTCATTGTTTTTTTGGGGCAGATGCCCATAATGAGGGCGGGGTAGGCATGGCGGTGCAGGACGAGATTATTTCCCTCGCTGAATCCATTCAACGGTTCAAGACCGAGGTCATCTCCCAGGACTGGAGCCTTTCCCCCAAGAAAATCCTGCCTCTCCAAGCTGCGGTGGCCGGCATGAAAGCCCATTTCAGCGGCCGGAGAAACCTCATCGCCATGCTGAACATGGCGGCAAGCGTCCTCGAATACGCGAGAAAGCGTCGCGAACCGGTTGCCCCCGAATTCGTGGATTTTCTCAAGGAAACCATGGCCCATGTGGTCAATGTCCACGAGGAAGAGACCATTGACCAGGAAGCGGAAGCCGAGCTCTGCAAAAGGGTTTATGGCAAATTCTCCCGGCTCCGGGAAAAAGTAAACGCGGAAAAAGCGCCTGCGCCCGCCCCCGAACCGGCATCCCCGGGAAGAGCCGATGCCGGCCCGGCCGCAAGCCCGGCAGAAAAAAAAGCTACCCCCGAAGCAAAACAAGGAGGGCGGATCATGACCGAGCAGCGCAGAAACACCAGAGTGCCTTTCCGGGCCAGCGCGGCCCTGGATTTTCCGGATCGCAGCCACGCGGCCTGCGAAATCGCCGACCTTAGCCTTAAAGGGATGTTTGTCTATGGGGCCGACGGCCACCGGCCCGGAGAGACCTGCCGGATTTCCTTGAGCCTGGCCGGATCAACCAGCCACCTGACCATCAAAATGAAGGGTACGGTGGTCAGGGCGGCAGAAGACGGCCTGGCCCTGCACTTTGACGCCATGGACCTGGACAGCTTCTTCCACCTGAAAAACGTCCTCTATTACAATGCCGAAAACCCGGATGTGCTGGCAGATGAATTCAACGCCCAGTTCAAGAGCCACCCGAACAACTGAGACCCACAGCCATGAACCAGCCGCGCGCCAAAGCTGCACGGAGCAAAAAAATCCGCCAGGCCCCCTTTGTGGTGATCTTCGCCTTCCTTCTTCTCTGGCTGGCCGGGGTGGCCAGCGGCGAACCAGGCCGGGTCCTGGAGCAGGCCATCCAGGTTTGCCTTAGCTGCATCGGGATCGGCTGAGATGGAAACGATCCGCAAATGGGTGCAGCTGCTCATGGGCTTCATCATGAACGGCTCCTGGACATTTCCCTTCACCAGGACCATTTACCAGGGGCCGCTCAAGGTGATCTGCGCCCCTGGGCTCAACTGCTATTCCTGCCCGGCCTCCACCACCTACTGCCCGATGGGCTCTCTCCAGCAGCTTCTGGGGGGGCTACGCTTCGCCCTTGAAAACAGCCAGTATTATTTCGGCCTTTCGGTAATTGGAAGCATCGGGGTCCTGGGGGGGATGTTCGGAAGGATGATCTGCGGCTGGGCCTGCCCCTTCGGCTTTTTCCAGGAGCTGCTGCACAAGATTCCTTCCCGGAAATTCGCCATACCTCGCCTCCTCAACCGGGGCAAGTTCGTGATCCTCGCGGTTTTTGTCATCATCCTGCCTCTGACCCTGATGGATGAAACCGGGATCGGCAGCCCCTGGTTCTGCAAGCTGATTTGTCCGGCCGGCACCCTGGAAGCGGGCATTCCCCTGCTGTTGTTGCAGCCCAATCTCCGCAACAGCATCGGCCTGCTTTTTTTGAACAAATTCGTGCTGATGACCATCTTCATCATCTGGGCCGTCTTTGCCAGCCGCCCTTTCTGCCGGACCGCCTGCCCCCTGGGCGCTTTCTATGCCCTCTTTGCCAAAGTGCGCCTGGTCAGGCTTCAGCTCGATCGGCACAAATGCACCAACTGCCATGCCTGTCACCATGTCTGCCCCATGGGAGTAAAGTTCAACGAAAACCCGGACGACCCGGAGTGCATTACCTGCCTGGCCTGCATGAACAAGGCCTGCCAGTTCGAGGCCATTCATCTGGAAATCGCCGGCCTGCCCCTGGCCGCCCCGGAAAGAAGAGAACGGCCGACCTTGTCGTAAGGGCACGGTGTGCCGTGCCCCTGTCCTCGCCACAGATCCAGGCAAGAGCCTACCGGCCGGGCCGCTGGCCTTCGGATTTTTCCCTGTTCTCTTCTTCCTGCTCTTTCTTTTCTTCTTTCTCGCCGGACTGTTGAGGCCGGCGGCCATCTTCCCGCCGCTCCGGTTGACGCCGGCCGGTGCCAGCGCTTTCCCGTGGCTGGGGCTGGCCGCTCCGGCTCTCCGGCCTGGCTTCCGGGATCTTCTCCGGCTCGCGGGCTTTAGGCTCGCGCTTCTCCCTTGTTTGGGGCGGCTCCGCACCCTTCTCCTTCACCGGCGGGGCAGCCTGCCGAGGCGGCTTGGCCTGGCTTTTTTCCGGCTCTTTCCGGTCCATGCCCGGCTGAGGGCTCCGCTCTGCGGGACGACGCTCCAGCTTGCCCTCGGTGCCGGTCTTGGGGCGTGCTTCCGCCGGGGGCTGCTTTTGGCCCTGATCCTGCCTGAGCTCCGGGGCCTTCTCCGGTTCCCGGCTCTTTTGCTCCCGGCGTTCGGCTTCCGGCTGCCGGTCGGACCTTTCTTTGATCACCGGGGCCGTTGGCTGAACCGGACTACGAGCCGGTTCGGTTTTTTTCTCCCTTAAATCGTCGCGGCGCTCCGGCAGAGGCTGACTCGGGCGCGGGGCCGGAGTTAAAGAACGCTCCGGGCTTTTTCTCTCCCGCAGATCTAAGCTGCGGCGGTGTTTTGGGTCATGCCGCCATTGGTAGCGATCCTGCGGCGGCCGCGCCGGATAGCGGTGAAAACGATAGACCACCGGCGCCTCGATGTGAATGCGGTGTACATACCAGTCAAACCAGACCCAGGAGAACAGCCCGGTGGCGAAAAAGACCCGGGGCCCGAAGTAAATGCTTATCCGGCTGGCGTAAGGCCGGGGTGGATAGTACCAGTAATAGGGGGGATAGGCCGGATACCACCAGGGGCCGTACACATAATAGGGATCATAGACCGGCACATAGACCACCCGGGGCGAGGCCGGTTCGATGCGGATGATCTCCCGCTCCACAATCACCTTCTGCTCGCCGGTGCTGCTTAAGGTCCCGTAATCCCGCGCCTTCCATCGCAGCTCCTGAATGGTGTCCATCACCTCCTGCTCCTGGCGGAGAAAGGCCTCGCCCAGTCTGCGGGTCTGATCAAGTTTCTCGCTCATGGCGAAAAGGACATCCGGGAAATTGCACAAGGATTTGACGCTCGGGTCCCAGGGCTGATCCCGGAGGGCATCGTACAGATCGTCGCCGGTCAGATTGCTGTTGCCGCGCAGCCAGCGCTCCGCTTCCACCACATCCAGGGGGTAGGTGGCGGCCATGAGGATCTGGGCGATGAGCGAATCCGGGTACAGGGCGATGGGAGCCAGCATCTGGGTCAGCTCTTCCCGGCTGAACAAGGCCTCCTCATCCTGGGCCAAGAGCTTGGCAGGGACGACGGCCCAGGCGAAGATCAGAGCGACAAGCAATAACCAGACGATTTTAAAGCGAAAATGCTCCGTGGTTTTCATGGCGGCCTCCTTCCGTTAATAGCTGAATGTATCACAGCGGCTCCGTCACGCACAAGCCGGGCGAGAGCTTTGCTCTTCCGCGTTTTTATGCTACTCTTTCCGGAGCGTTCGAGAAGGGTGCAAACGCAAGGCGCGGCGGCGATGACAAAATTTCAACAGGCTGGACAAAGGAACAAACTCCATGGATTTTTCCCAACTCAGCGAACAGCTTTCCTTTTTCAATAACCAGCCCCGGCTCGAACCGCTGCTGATAATCATCGTCTATGCCCTGCTGGCCAAACTGACCGACCTTTTCCTCGATCGGGTGGTTCGCCGCCTGGCCGAGAAGACCAGCATCCGCCACGATGATCAGATTCTGGCCATCATCCATCGCCCGATCTGCTGGTCCGTTTTCCTTGTCGGCCTTCTCCATGCCCTGGTGAAGGCCGACCCGCCCGTCCCCTGGCAGACCGTGCTTCCAGCCCTGGTCAAGACCGGGATGCTGATTCTCTGGCTGGTCGCGGCAGTAAGGGTTTTCAACCTCTTTGTCGAGGAAGCCATGCTTCGCCTGGCCGGAACCGGCAAGATCGGCAACGATATCCTCCTGCTCCTGAAAAACCTGATCCGGGTGGTCCTGGTCCTTTTGGGCGCCTTCTGGGCGCTGGCCATCTGGCAGGTCAACCTGACCCCGCTCTTCGCCTCTGCCGGGATCGCCGGCATCGCCGTGGCCCTGGCCGCCAAGGATACCCTGGCCAATTTTTTTGGCGGAATCAGCATCTTCGCCGACAAGACCTTCAAGGCCGGGGATTACATCATCCTCGAAGGCGGCCAGCGCGGCGAGGTGGTGGAGGTGGGCATCCGCTCCACCCGGATCACCACCCGGGACGACGCCCTGATAACCATCCCCAACTCGATCATCGCCGGCTCGAAAATCATCAACGAAAGCGCGCCCATCCCCCGCTACCGGATCAGAATCCCGGTGGGCATCGCCTATGACAGCGACCTGGAAATGGTGGAAGATATCCTCCTTGCCGTGCTCCGGGCCAACCCCATGGTCCTGCCCGAGCCCGAGCCAAGGGTGCGCTACCGGGCCTTCGCCGACTCGGCCATCGAGCTTGAGCTTCTCCTCTGGGTCGAGGACCCCAGGCTAAAGGGCCTGGAAACCCATCGTTTGATAAAAGCCATCCACAAAGCCTTTGCCGAAAAAGGGATCGTCATTCCCTTTCCGCAAAGGGATATTCATCTTAAGCAAAATGGGGTCTGACTATGGCGGCTCTCTGTTATCGGTTTTCAAGTAATCTCGAATCCTGCGGAGGGAGTTTTGTGCCGGGGAAGGCTTTATCCGGTATCGGCTGCGTCGCCCGGTCCATGGAAGGACCGGGCAGCAGGCGCCTCGGAGGCTGACAGGATGTCAGCCGAGAATGAGGATCAAGCCTTCCCCGGCACAAAACAATTAGTAGGCGACAGCCCGCCGCCGGAGCTCGAATCAGACGCCCTTAAGGCCAACCTGCTGGAAACCGCGGTTGACTCGCTCTGTATCGCCGAGGAATTTCAGCCGCTCCTTGCAATGGTCCGCGACTACAAGGGGATCCACGCCGCCATCGAGAGGCTGCTTTACGAAGTCTGCCATCCCTTCCGCAACTGGAAGCTGATCCTGCCCCGGCTTCGCTCCTTTGTCCTGAAAAACGCCGAGCATTATTTCCGCCATCCCAAAGGCCCCGAGGCCTTCCGCCTGTTCTTTTCCCTTTTTCTCGCGGCGGCCGCGGACAATCGCAAAAACGAAGCCATGCAGACCGCGGCCATGGAGGCCCTGGTCGCCTATCTCGACAAGCAGACCGCCCTCTTGCCCGCCGCCGGCCAGGAAGATCACCAGAAGGCCCTGGCTGACGCTTTCGCCGGCCTGGCCGCCCTGGACGATGAAACCCTGCTCCTCCTCGTCCAGGGCCATCATCCCCTGAACCGGATCATGGTCCGGATGGCGGCCGCAGAAAGCGAGCCCTTGCAAGCCGCGGCCGCCGGACTCCTGAAACGGACGCTGCTCCTCAATTATCAGTACTGGTTGCAGGAAGAAGACCCCCTGGCCTGGTTCAGCGCGCAGTGCGGCAAGCTCTGCGAAGGCTGGCGCTCGGGGCCGATCTTTGCCGCCATCTCCCACGAGAAGCTCGCGGCACACCTTACGGAGGCCCGGGAGATTGCGCCGGACTCCCCCGGGGCCTTAAAAGAACTCCTCGCTCTGCCCGGCCATCTGGATCTGGTCCGCCTGTACAAGGAAGCGCCGGACCGGCTCGGGGAAGAGAGCCCGGCCGAATCCCCGGCCCACGACCGCTTCGCGGAAAACCGCAAGCTCCTCTTTCTCTTCCGGATCATGGACACCGCCGGCCTGGCCCTGATCCACGAGGAAACCCTGCGCGAGATCAACCGGAGCCTGGTGCAGCTCATTCGCCGGCAGAGCTTCGAGGAGATCGAGCGCTTCCTCCTCACCACCCTGGAGCTGCTCAAAAGCAATGTGAAAAAATACCCGCATACCTCCCTGCAGTGCATCCAGCTTTTGGGCAGTGAGGTTTTTCAGCGGGGCAACAGCCGGCTGGTGGAGACCTTTCTCTTCGAGATTGTGCGCTTCGGGTTCCAGCACGCCAATTTCCAGGGCCTCAACGACGACTGGCAGCCGATCACCAACCCGGCCCATCTGGAAAACATCCGGGTCTGGCTCAGCCTGATCATGCAGGAGCCCAAATGGTGCTCCACCCTGTTTTCCGCCCTGATCATCAACCTCAAGCTCTCCGGCACCTGCGTCAAGGACACCGACCTTTTTCAGCGGGACATCACCCGGCTGTTGAACCACCCCATCGAGCCCATCTACAACCTGGCCAAACAATTCGCCAAAGTGATGCCGGTCTTTTTCAACGAGATCGGGGCCGAGGGCCAGCTCCGCGAAGTATCCACCGAACTCGACGAGTTGCAGCGCCGAGAGGACAAGCTGATCCACTTCATCCGCAAACAGAGCCATGTGGAATCGAGCAACCGGATCGTGGATTTCATCGAGGCGATCTTTTCCTTCTGGCAAACCAGGGACAAAAGCCTGCTCGCCGGCTGGATCCCGGAAGAGATTTTACGGGAGATAAAAAGCGAGGGGCCGCTCATTGACGAGCTCAACCTCCTGATGAGCCGGGCCCTGGCCCAGGGCTTGATTTTAAGGCTCGACCAGCTCCTTGGCTTAAGCGAAAACCGGCTGGCCGCCTGGCTGGCCGGGCAGGAGGATGTCGCCCGGGGCGAACGGAAGCGCTTTGCCCTCATGGTCGAGATGTACCGGCTCTGCCACCAGAAATACAATCTTGGCCTGGAGGAGCTCCGCCATCAGCTCCATCTCGCGGCAAGCAGCGGTTTCCCGGAAATGAACGAGCTCATCGCCGATCTGGAGATCTGCGACACCTACCAGTGCCTGGACTCCCTCCTTGCCGCCCTGGAAAGCTTGAAAGAGACCATCCTGAGCCCCGAGACCTTCGAGGCCAGAGAGGACATCTACTACAAACGCCACATCGCCGTGGACATCCCCTCCGTTTACGGGCGCTACCGGGAGAAAAAATTCGACGCCTTAAGCCTCAGTTTCCGCCTGGAGAACCTGGCCAACCTCCACCTGGAAAAGCTCCCCGAAACCATCAATCTCTCGATCATCACCCGGGCCACCTTCATCCGGATCGTCCGCTGCCTGCGCCTTTATCTCAGGGCTCTGCGGATAGACGGGATCACGAGCCGGAGGCTCGACACCTATCTCTCCCTGCTCGGCGGCTCGCTCACTATCAAGCGCTTTTCCTACACCCAGTATCTCGACATCTTCCGGGGCTTCAGCGAAGGGGTCAAGGATGTTATTTACACCTATTACACCAACATCCACGAGAACAACCTCTCCCTGATCATCCCCCGGCTCGGCCCGGAGACCCTGCTCGCCAGATACCGGCCCCTGTGGGACACGGATGAGCAGGCCGCCGGCATCCTCCGTCTCTCGGAGACCTTTTTGCGGGACCTCATCGCCACCACCTTCGGCCTCCAGCATCTCGACAATTTCATCACCCGCATCCTTCAGACCTTGGAGCACCAGAAGGAGACGCTGGGCGAGGAACAGCTCGATCTCCTCATGACCTACAATCCGGACCGGGCCTTGAGCAGCCTGCACCGCAAGGATCATCAGATCAGCAACCTGATCCTCCTGGGCAACAAGGGCTTCAACCTCACCACCCTGGCCAACGACGGCAAGCCGGTGCCGCCGGGCTTCATCATCACCACCGAGATTTTCCGCTGCTGGCCGGTGATCGCCGGCTTCGCCAAGGCCCGGGAGGAATTTCTCGCCCAGGTGCGCGGGGCGCTGACCGAGCTCGAAAGCCGCACCGGCCGTCGCTTTGGCGATCCAGCCAATCCCCTGCTTCTTTCGGTGCGCAGCGGCGCGGCCATCTCCATGCCGGGGATGATGGCCACCATCCACAATGTCGGTTTGAACGAGGAGAGCTGCCGGGGTTTTGCCGCCGCAACCGCCCCCGGCTACCCGGAGTCCTGCCCGGGTGATTTCTTGGCTTGGGACAATTACCGGCGTTTTCTCCAGTCCTGGGCCATGGCCGCGGGGCTTGAGCGGGAAATCTTCCAGGGTTTGATGAACGAGGCCAAGGACCGCTGCGGAATCAGGGTGAAAAAGGATTTCTCCCCGGCCCAGATGCGGGATCTGGCCATGGAGTACCGGGAAAATATCCGGGAACGCGGGATCACCATCCCCGATGATCCCTGGGAGCAGCTCACCGGTGCGGTTGAGCTGGTTCTGGGCTCCTGGGACACGGCAAAAACGAAGGAATACCGCAAGCTGATGACTGTTTCCGAGGCCTGGGGCACGGCGGTCATCGTCCAGGCCATGGTGTACGGTAATCTGGGGTCTGAATCCGGGAGCGGGGTGCTTTTCACCGCCCATCCCTACCGCAAGGTGAGCCGGGTGGCCCTGTGGGGCGACTACGCGGCCGGGGATCAGGGCGAGGACATCGTCAGCGGTCTGGTCGCCACCAGCCCGATTTCGGTGGAGCAAGCCCAACTCGACGGCCGTGACGAGGAAGAAAGCCTGGAGCGGCGTTTCCCGGCGGTGTACGGCCGGCTGCTCGAAATCGCCCGGGAGCTGGTCTATAAAAAACGCTGGAACCCGCAGGAGATGGAGTTCACCTTCGAGGGCAAGGAGGCGGAAAACCTGTACCTGCTTCAGACCAGGGACATGATCACCATCAGGAAGCAGGAAAAATTCACCGTGTTCCTCGAAAGCGAGGAGCTGACGGAATCCCTGCTCGGCGCCGGGATCGGCGTATCAGGCAGCGCCCTCTCCGGCCTGGCCGTGTTCAGCGAAGCCAACATCCGGGAGCTGAAGAGCAAAAAGCCCGGCGTCCCGCTGATCCTCATCCGCCAGGATACCGTGCCCGAAGACATCCGGGAGATCGCCATGAGCGACGGCCTGCTCACCGCCCGGGGAGGGCAGACCTCGCATGCGGCGGTGGTGACCATCCGTCTTGAAAAAACCTGCGTGGTGGGGTGCAGCGCCATGAAGGTGCATGAGGCCGAGGAGTATTGCGAGATAAACGGCCGGGTAATCCGGGCCGGGGAAGCGCTCAGCATTGATGGCCGCAAGGGGCTGCTTCTGGCCGGCGTTCACCCGGTGCGGGAGGAAGTCCACATTCTGCCGCATTGAGATGGCAAGGAGAACCTCAGCCGGTTTTCTTGCCCTTGAGATGATAAGCGAGCACGGTGGCGGCCAGGTTCTTGGCCTGGAAGGGTTTCAGGATATAGCCCTGGATGCCGAGCTGGGCGCAGGCCACGATGTCCTGCTTGTCGGTGACCGAGCTGACCATAATCACCGTGGTGCCGGTGTCATACAAGCTCTGGCGGATGGCCTGCAGGGTGGAAAAGCCGTTCATGTGCGGCATCATGATGTCAAGGAGGATAATGTCCGGCCGCCACTCTTTGTAAACCTTCAGGGTTTCCTCGCCGTTGCTCACCAGGCGCAGATCGAACCGCTCGTCCTCCTTGAAGGCGATCTGGAAAAGCTGACGGGTCACCCCTTCGTCTTCGGCGATGAGAATTTTCAGTTTTTCTGCCATAAAAAGCGAACTCCGGAAAACCTGAATTTGGACACCAAGGAAACGACCTTACTTTTATGCCACATTTTTGCACAAAAGCAACCAATAGTTGCCCCCGAAAAAAAGAAAATGAAGTGATTCTCGCGGAAATGACGCTGCCCATCGGCCGGGCGGGAGCGGTGATTGCCGTAAGTGCATGCCTGCTTGGCCTGCCCACCCGCTACGATGGCGGAGGCAAGCGGGATGAGGCCCTGCTCGCCCTGCTGGACGGCCGAGAAATAATCCTGCTCCCCGTCTGCCCGGAGGCGGAAGCCGGGCTTGGCATTCCCCGCGAGCCCATGCGCCTTGAAGGCGACCCGGAGCAGCCGCGCCTGGTGGCCATCGAAAGCCGCCGGGATCTGACCGGCCCCATGGAGGCCTGGAGCAAAAAGCGGCTCGCCGAGCTGGCCGCTCTCGGGGCGCGGGCCTTCATCCTCAAGGCCCGCTCTCCCTCATGCGGCAAGCTGGCGCCGGTTCATGCCTCCGGAGAACCAAGGCCCGGAATTTTTGCCCGCCAGGTCATGGCTTGGGGCAAGCCCGTTGCCGACGAGGAGGAACTCCGCGACCCGGAATTGTTTCGAGCCTTTTGCGACCAAATCACATTAAGGAGCCAAGAAAAATGATCATCGGGGTGCCAAAGGAAATCAAGGAGAAGGAATTCCGGGTCGGGATGACCCCGGCCGGGATCAGGGCCATGCGCCAGGCCGGCCACCCGGTGCTGGTGGAGCAAGGGGCCGGGCTGGGGAGCGGGATAAGCGACGGGGAGTATCTTGCGGCCGGAGCGGAAATCTGCCCGGACGCGGCTTCACTGTACGGCCGGGCCGGGATGATCGTCAAGGTCAAGGAGCCCCTGCCCCCGGAATATCCTCTCCTGCGGCCGGATCAGATCATCTTCACCTATCTGCACCTGGCGCCCCTCCCGGAGCTAACCCGGGTCCTGCTTGCGGCCGGAGTCACCGGGATCGCCTATGAAACCATCGAGCTGGCCAACGGGGCCCTGCCGCTGCTGACCCCGATGAGCCAGGTGGCCGGCCGGATGGCGGTGCAGGCCGGGGCCCATTTCCTCGAAAAAGAGGCGGGCGGACGAGGGGTGCTTCTGGGTGGAGTGCCGGGAGTGGCGCCGGGCCGGGTTCTGATCCTGGGAAGCGGCATCGTGGCCACCCACGCCGCCCAGATGGCGGTGGGGCTCGGAGCCCGGGTGGCGATCCTCGGCCGCAACGCGGCCCGCCTGGCCGAACTCGATCTCGCCTTCCATGGCCGCCTCATGACCCTCATCAGCAACCAGGACAATCTGGCAAGCGAACTGGCCCGGGCCGATCTGGTGATCGGCGCGGTGCTCAATCCCGGCGCCGCGGCGCCTAAGCTCATCCGCCGGGAGATGCTCGGTCTGATGCAGCCTGGGGCGGTGATCGTGGATGTGGCCATTGACCAGGGGGGCTGCGCCGAAACCTCGCGGCCCACCACCCATTCGGACCCGGTTTTCACCGTGGACGGGATCATCCACTACTGCGTGGCCAACATGCCCGGGGCGGTGCCGCGCACCTCAACCTTTGCCCTGACCAGCGCCACCCTGCCCTATGCCGTCAAGATCGCCGACCAGGGCGCGGAGGCCGCCGCCCGCCAGGACCAGGCCCTGGCCAAAGGGATCAATGTCCACCGGGGACAACTGTGCAACCGGGAAGTAGCCGAATCCCAGGGACGAGAATGGCAGGAGTTTGGGGAAAGCGGCCGCTGAGGTTTATCACGGTGATGTGATTTTGAAGGCTGCCAACAATTGCCGGTCGTGCCAGCGGCCAAGCAGGACAAGGGCCAGGATGGCACCGAGCGCGGCCAGGGCCATGTCCGACTGGGTATCCCAGGCATAGCCCTGGGTGGCGAGGAAGGCCTCGGCCGCGGTGCCGGAGAGCTCCGCCACCCACCACTCCAAAAGCTCGTAAGCGGCGCTGATCGCCAGACATACGCAGACCACGAGAAAATTGAGCCAGCCGCGGCCGTTGACCACCGCCCGGCGCAAAAAAATCTCCCTGGCCACCATGGCCGGGATGAAACCCTGGGCAAAATGACCCAGCTTGTCGTAGTTGTTGCGCGGCCAGGCGAAAACCTCGGCCAGCCAGGCGAAAACCGGCTCCTCGGCATAGGTGTAATGCCCACCCCGCATGAGAATCAGGCTGTGGATCAGGATCAGGACATAAACCAGCGGGGTCAGGGGAAAGCGGCGGCGGGTGAGCGCAAGCGCCACCAGAGCGGCCAGGGCCGGAAAGACCTCGAGAAACCAGGTGTAATAATCCTTGGGCGCAATCAGCGACCAGACGAGGGCCGCGAGGTAAACCGCGAGCCAGCATCCCACGGCCGGCTTACTTTTTTTCGGCAAGATCGGCGAAGTCATGACGAATCTCCTCAAGCCTTTGCCGATAGCCCTCGGCATCGCCGAATTCCAGAAATTTTCCGTAGCGGCTGTGCGAGGCGGCAACCCTCCTGGCATGTTTAATCGGACACCAGTACTGTTCGGTGCGGCCAGCGATCTCCCGGACATAGGCGATCAGGCCGTTGAAATAGCCGCAGTACACGCAATTGAGCTTTTCGATCAGGTTGAGATAGGCCAGAGAGTGGCGATCTATCACGATGTATTTTCGTCTTTTCACCCGCGGGATGCC
>Ga0172371_10003587_pt1 | contig 23947 bp, 9 predicted proteins | sample Lak12m_FD_114543 | JGI IMG/M metagenome (GOLD analysis project Ga0172371, IMG submission 114543) | Freshwater microbial communities from Kabuno Bay, South-Kivu, Congo - kab_022012_12m | ecosystem: Environmental > Aquatic > Freshwater > Lake | place: Democratic Republic of the Congo: South-Kivu...
GATACTTCCAGCCTCGCCGTTTGCCTGTTCAGACCTGGTTCCACGGCTTCAGCTGTGATTTGCGGCCCTGGTTAGGTTCATTTCGGTCTCTCTATTCAATTGGTAAAGTGCGAAAAATAAGCTCAGTGCAGAATGATTGCTGCATGTTGGTGACTACGCAAAGCACAAAAGATGTGCGCGGAAAGTCTGTTGTTGTTGGAACGTTGCCAGAAAAGCCTGTGGATGAAGGAATCGTTCTGCTGAAAAAAATTGCAGGCAGGCTGGTCGATGATACCCAAAGCGCAAAAAAAATCTGTGATCTAGTTGGGCGGCTGCCTCTGGCGTTGGAGTTGGCCGGGAAATATCTAGCCCAGGAACAGGAGACAGGCGGGAATTATTTGAAATGGCTGGAAAAGGCGACCCTTAAGGCATTGGAAACCACCCAGGCGCGGCGGCGGACAGAAAGTGTGCGGATCCTGATCCAGAAAAGCCTTGAGCGAGTAAGCGACCAGGCGAAAGATATCCTGGCTATCATTGGCAGGTTGGGTCTTGCACCGGTACCACGCATTCTTCTTGCCTCTGCCTTCTCGGTGGGCGAAGATGAACTCCGTGCGCCACTGCGCGAGCTGGTCAACTATGGGTTCCTCCAGGCACGCGAAAGCTGGTACAGCATCGGGCACCGCCTGATCCACACATATGCTGGCGCGGAACTGGCTGCCCCGCCTGGATCTATCGAAAACATGGGCAGCGCGATGATCCGCGCTTTTGCCATGGAGGATGATGGGTCAAACATCTGGAGCCTCTTCACCCTGTTGATGAAAGCGCACGTTTTGTTCCTGATTGAAGAAAATCGTGCGATCGAGCGGTGGAATCTGGTCGAAGCGCTGGCTAACGCGGTCTTTTCGCGCTTCGAAATGCTTGGCTTCTGGTCAGACAGGCGTCACCTTTGCACTCTAGGTCTTGACGCAGCACGTGCGCTGGGATGCCGCGAGAACGAGGCAGAGTGGCTTGACAACCTGGGTTATGCCTTTTCGGATGTTGGAGAGATCGATCAGGCGATCGCCGCTCACACGCAAGCGCGAGCGATCTACCAGGAATTGAACCTACGGAAGCAGGAAAGCCGCCCGCTCTATTACCTGGGCAAAGCCTATCTTTACCAGGGACAGGCTGCCAAAGCACTCGAGTTTTACAAAGATGCGCTCTCCATCGCCCAGGAGATACAGGATGAAGGGCTGATAGGGGGAATTTCCGGCGGCCTGGGGTCCTGTTATCGTTTGCTGGGTGATGAGGAAACCTCGATTCGCTATCACCAGCAGGCCCTTGCCCTGCACCAAAAATTTAACGACCGGCGCGCGATGGGGAATGACCTGGGGAACCTGGGCAATGTTTACATGGAAACGGGTAACAAAGAGAAGGCCGCCGAATTATTTAAACAGTCGCTAACTGTTGCCGAAGATGTTGGAGATCTACATGGAGTGGCGAGCCAGCTGACCCATCTTGGCGAGTTGTATCTCAACATCGATCAGACGGATACCGCCGAAAATTACCTCGAGACCGGGCTGGTTTTCTTTCGCGACGCGGGCGATCGGATGCGCGAGGGCGCTGCGCTCGTCGGCCTGGGTTCAGTTCGGGCCAAACGAGATGAGATCGAGCAGGCCATTCATTTCTATGAAGAGGCATTGTCGATCTACCGTAAATTGGGGCTGGACGACATCCAGTCTAAATTGCTATACCAGCTTGGCGATGCCAATGATGCGATCGGAAACAACTCCAAAGCCATCGCCTGCTATCTGGAAACGCTGGACCTACAGGAGAAAAAGGGTCTTCCAGAGATAAACAAAGGCGCTTTGCTGGCCCGGCTGGGAAAAGTACATCTTGAAGGAATGCTGCCAAAAGAATCCGCACGGTACTTTTCCGCGGCGCTCCCCTACCTGCTGGAGTTGGATGACAAACAAGGCGTAGTACTTGTCTTGACCCACCTGGCGGTATGTTATTTCCTGTTGGGGCAGCCGAAAAAGAGCATCGAATACAACGAAAAAGCACTGGCGCTGATCGAAGAATGCAAGCAAATGCATTCGATCCAGTCATGGAATATCATCGGACTAGGGATGGCCCATAAAGCCCTCCATAATTTTCCACTCGCCAACCGCTACTATCTGGAAGCCATTGCCCTAGAACGTGCAGACGGGAAGAAAAGCACGGAAGCGTTCTTCCTGGTTCTCGGCGGCAATGCTTATCTGGAACAAAATAACCCCGCTGAGGCAGGCAATTATTTCACCCAAGCGCTGGACCTTTATCGTGAGATTGGTTTCGAGCAGGCCAAGGGCTGGGAGTTGATGGATGTGGGTAATTGGTTTCAGAAAGACCATCAAGGAGAACTTGCGCTGGAATGTTACCAGGCTGCGTTAAGATGGCATCTCGCTGAGTTCGAAGGGGAATGGAAGCTTGCCCTAGTTACCAACACAGGCAATGCCTATCTCATTCTGGATCGATTTGATGAAGCGTTAGCCTGTTACGACGAGGCCTTAAGTCTCCAGGATGAAGCGAAAGGAAAAGCTATGCAGGGTAGTCTGCTGGCGAATATCGGTTTCGCTCATGCCAAACAGAAAAATTACTCCGATGCACTAAAGTTTTTTCTTCGAGCCGAAGCCATCGCCAGGCGGGAAAATGAGCGTGATCTGCTTTTAAGGTTGGTCTTCGAACTGGCCAAAGCCTATCAAAGTCAAAATGAACCTGAGAAAGCTATCCCATATGCTTTAGAAACGATCCGCATGAACCGGGAGATTGGGGATCTATCTACAGAAGGAATAAGCACTTTTTTGCTGGCCTCCCTATACATGGATGTTAATAATTACGACAAAGCCGCTCAATTTTTCATACAGACTGCGGTACTGTGCCAAAGAACTGGCGACCATGTCCGCGAGGGGGGATGCTTGAACATGACCGCCATATGCTATTACCTCCAACGAAAAAGTGAACAGGCAGAAACATATGCTAATAGGGCTTTGCAGATTGTTGGCCGCTATGGATCAAAAGATGATGTCGACGAAATCATGAAGTTTTGGAATGAGAGGAAGAAATTTGGATAAGTGCCTGGTAAGCCCACGGATGAAAGAAAGGGTAAAAACAGGCCTAGCTCACGTTATCTAACTTCTCGGCTAACTTGAGCAACTCTACCTTGTTCTTGACGATCTTCTGTTCGTTGGTCATCCGACCACTCCCTCCAAGTATTATACATAACTGGATATGGAGTGTCAGATTAAGTCTTGACTACTACAGTTTATTCAAAACTCCAATAAGTCACCCAACTGATGCGTTTTTATCTACCGTGGTTCAGGTCTGCATACTTGGCCATTTGAAAGCCTAATATAAACAAAAGGAGAATTTCAACTCCACTAACCCATTGCCAGACCCTGGAAAACGTCGGCTGACTGAGCCAATAGGTCACAACGGCAGCCAATCCAGAAATGCAGAATGTCAGTTCATCGATAAATAATTGCAGAATTTTCCGCTCCTGTCTGCGCTCATCGTCTCGATGAACTACTTCCCAACCCAAAAGTGTCGGATCGGAATTATTTAGGTAGGCACGGATGCGTCCATCCAGCTCCAGACGTAGATATCTTCCAATCGACGAGATCTTTTCATCGTTAACAAGATATGTCCACCCTAGAACCAAACATACCCAGGGAATGATGAAAAGGGCTTGTATATTACCTGCGTTGGTGACAGCAAAAGCTCCAACTGCACCAACTGCAATTAGGTTAGTATAAATGATGTTATCGCGAAAACCAATCCGTTGGATTTGTTCATCCTTGAGCTTTTGATATTCTTGCAGATACACTGTTAGCAAGTCATGACTATTCATGTAAGTGATTTTTGACCCTCAACAAGTTGATGGAAGTAGATGATACCATTTATATTATATGGCATATTTGACAATACCTTCGCCAAAAACAGACTGAATTGAGAGGGTTTTTCTAGTAGAGTTGAGTCCACGACGACCAACCTAACCAACAAAAACCCTCCGATGAACATTTTAGTACTTTTCCAACCGATACAAAACAGTGTCTCTAAAACGACTTTGCGGCAGATAAACCGGATCATTATTGCCATGACAAGCCGAGTAACAATGCTTGGTCTATCTCGATGGACGGAGAAAGGTGGCAGCTATCGAACGGCGCAGCGTTTCTTTTACACGGTCATTCCCTGGGGGCAGGTATTCTGGGCGTTCTTTCGTGAGCATCTATTGGATGTTCAGGATGCCCACATGCTGGCAGGAGATGAGTGCTTGGTTACCAAAGTGGGCAAGCAAACGCACGATTTGGATTACTTTTTCTCCAGCTTGATGCAGAAAGCCGTACCGGCTCTCCCGCAATTTCCGTGAAATGTATCAAGGTGCGGAAGGCATACCCAAAACGCGACGCCTGAGCAAATCAAAATTGGCTCGGCCATACATTTGACGTTTGATCAGTTTGAGCCGATTAACATTTCCTTCAGTAGGCCCATTACTCCAAGGTAACGAAAAAGCCAGGGAAATTGCCACAAGATCATTTTTCATGCCACCCACAAAGCTCTTCAAGGGTTCGATTCCACATTTGCTCGCCCTTTGCATCCAGTCCGATAGCATTTCGGCTTGCCGGTTAGACAGCATACTTCGAAATTCATGGGCCAATTTCGAAGCCGTATCTACAAGCGGTTCAACCTCAATCATTCGTTCTAAAGCTGAAACTTCTTCCGGTTTCAAATCACTCTTTTCTAATACCAATAACCAGGCTGCTCTACTGGCAGCCCAAGGCCGTGTTTTCATGCGGACCATCTGGGTTTGTGGAGTTTGTTGTTGTTCCAGTGATTTCGGCGCACCTTTTTTGAAATAGCCTTTTCTTTTGGTCCAAATGTACACCAATTTATGGGTACCATCAAAACCGCGCTCGCATATTTCTCGCCATAGTTGCAGTCGGTTCCTGCAGCCAGCCTCCCAGCGTTCTTCAAGATAGCTCAGATATGGATCTAGCTTGACAGGCAATTTGCGCCTTTCAGCCATCTCGGGAAACTCGCCCGCATCAACGTACCTGTGTACAGTTGAGCGATGAAGACCCAATTGTCGAGCAATCGCGCGGATTGGTGTCTTCTGTTGATATAACTCCATCAATTTTATTTGTCCACATATATACCGGAGAGGATTGATCCGGCTAAAATTGTGTTACAGGTCCTGGGATAATCCTGAAACAAAGTCCTTGAATAGCTCCTCATCTACAAAAGCCATAAAATCTTTCTTAACAAAAAGGCTTTCCAGGATTGCAATCCACTCGTTTGTCTCCAAATTTTCAGTATCATCTGAATAGTTCTTTCTCCTTTCTAACAATGAATTTCGTCGATGGCTGAGGCGTTGTACTTGTTCTTTAGAGGCGCACTTAATTGCCTTGCTATAATAACTGTCAGCACGGCTGAGCGACTCTAATTGTTCGAATAAACGCCCAGCATATTCATTGATCCTATATTCTAAATACTTCTCCAGCGAACGGTTACTTTCGCTGATCAAATAGAGACCAAATTCAATTAAAGCCGCAGCTTCAGGAATTTCTTCCCGTTGCCCAAATCCATTAGCAACTTCGATTAAGACATCAGCATATTCAGGTGACGGGATGTGACGCTGGATATCTAGTGGGAGATCGTTAGCAACATGTAAGGCCTGACAAAAGCACTCTTTATGTTCAGACTTGCATCCTTCGGTTACTAATCTGATAAATACTGTGCGCGATATTTCCCAAACTTGCGCGGAAAGCGAAGGGTCAGATTTCCACCCTTCGGCTAAGGGCCATACTAATTCAGCCCATTCAATATATGTCTGGTATGCGCTATTAAATTGTCCGGAATCAAAGTGTGCCTGAATAATTTCAATTTGTTGTGAAGCAGAAGCCTTTACCTCTATTTGAATTGCTCGGCGTAGACTTGGAAATCCCGGACACTCTTCCCAGGCAAGTTGTAACAAAATCATTCGGTCTTTTCTTGAATTTTCTTGGTCAAGCTCCTGCAAGCGAATTTGTACAATTTTATTCTGGCTGATCCTTTCTAATTTATCCTTGAAATTGCCAGCATCTTCTTTTTCAAGAAGCTGATATATTGACAACGCTTGATCGAAGCGTTCTTGTTCAAACGCATTGCTGGCTTCAACAGAGAGCAATTTATGGAATATTTGCCTTGATTCTATGGGTGTGCCAGCTAATAGGTGATCTAATTGCGCAATCACATTTTCGATTGTGTCGGTATCCAAAAGCTCTCGCAAGCGTTTTTCAAACAACTGAGCGGCCTTCTGATCTTGAGGGTATTGCACGATGTGCTGCCAGAATCCGGCCAGAGGTTCATCCAAGGATTCTTGAGAAACCAGCGCCTGTAAACTGGCTTGCCAACGGTTAGCCAACTTGATCATCTGGACTATTACATTTCGAAGCTCATCTGGTTGTTTTTCATCGTCTGCTTTGAAAAATTCACTGAGTAAGACCCATTCCTTACGAATTTCTCTCAGCAAAATACTTGCAGCGGAAGGGGATGGCGCCTCAATTGAAGTAGGAGTTACCGGTTTTTTGTGCTCATCTGGTTGTATAGTTACCGTTGCTTGGATTTCAGTTGATCTCGGCCTTGCCGGGTCACCTTTTTTATGATCAAATTTTACCCCGCGATCTGGATCAAATCGCCAGCGTCCATCTTTAATCTTCACAAAACACGGCTGCTGATTAAGCTGGTAATCAATACTCGCTTTGGCAACCATGCGTATTTTAATAACTTCATGAAAAATTTCTTCGAAGGATAAATCACGACCAGACTCACCAAAAACATCGCAAATAGTTTGGAAGACGCCCCGTTTACCAATCGCTTGCTGAAAAAGAGCTTCGATATCTTCCAGTCGCTTCTCTGAGCGGAAAACAAACTCGGAGAGTTCGCAAGGGAATTCTGCGGATGAGATTTCGTATTCTTCCAGCGTACCATCCTCGAGTAGCTCCAGACAGGAAACATTTTTCACCTGGGATTGGGCGTTTTTCCAGAAAATGCGACAATTATTTCCATGAACCCGCTCCAAATAAATAATGCCCCCGGCTGGAATGTTGTGGGCTGTAAAGAAATCCGGTAGGTCCGCCTGGTTATATATGATCTGGAGGTTATAATCTACATATAAATCAAATTCCCACTGCGCAAAGTCAGTTTCACAAATCAAATGAGCTGGGCGATCCCAAAGCATTTGCTTTGCTGATTGGTGCAAGGGCAGAAAACCTTCATACCGATTAGAAAATGTCAGAGTAAAACGAGTAGACGTGACTGTGCCACCCTCTTTTTCGGCATCTTTATCATCTATCCATTTACGATCAGAGTTTAAAATGTCGTCTTCGTCATCCTCAAGCTCAGAAGGGTGTAAGGTTAGGCCATAGCGTCTCTGTAGATCAGCATAATCATTTGGAAGCACAGGAACTGTTGGATGTGTATTTCCTGTAAAAGCTGGAATCGACGCGTCCGGCTGATCCTTGGTTTCAACAGATTCGGATGGCGGCTTTTCCGTAGACGGCTGGCCAACTGTATTTGGCTCTGCCTGGCATCCTTCGGCCGAGGGCTTTTCGGGCTCGGTATTGAGATCTGGAGAATGTGGTGAAACAGGCGTATTCACTACATCCGCACCTATAAGGCTTCCAGCATTTGTTCCTTTTTCGTCTTCGCCAGATACCGCACTCGGAATTTCCCATTTGTCAAGTTCACCTTGAGTTGGTGATGGCATGGGGGAGATAGAGCTTTCCCCCAATACAATTGGGTATCCATGCCTGTCCAGAAAGTTGTTTATCTCTGCAAGTTTTTTTTCTAACAAATTCTCAATTACGATGCTCACCTTACTGCCCGGAAACAGAAGGTTCTCGATTTCTAAAGCGAGTTGAACATTGTCAAGCCTTTTATTGACACGATGAACATATAAACTATTAGTAGCTTTGTCGAGTAGCGATTTCTCTTCTGTGTTTTGGTGGCCGAGCGTATGCCAACCATTCTGATTTTGGAGAGAGTATTGTACAACAATGCGGTCACACGAAAATATTTCAAGATTGACTAGGAGATCAATTGCCTGAAATGCTCGCTTCTCAGCTTCTTCATCTCCCTGATAAGCACCCAAAGCAACTCGTTGAAAAGCTTCCTTAAGGTGTGGAATCTGGTTATTCAGAATTGTATCCAGTTGTTTCCCATCAATATCGATTAATTCGCGACGGATCAATTCGCTTAGTAAAGGCATCCCTGATTTGCGCAATAATTTATAGACAGGTTCCGTCAATTTCTCTTGATCCAAGCGAGGAAAATCAATTTCTTCGAACCATAACAATAGATCTTTCCTATCAACCAATGCAATTTGAGACGGTTCATACAACAACCTATTAGCTGCCGGCATGAATCTCATCTTCTTAAGCCGATCGTGTATGTGGTAATTCTCAAATTGACTCAGATGGAATAGATTTGCATAAACCAACTTATAATCATCATCACTAATCGGAGTTCCATCTGTATAATCTTGGGCAATCTCACTGAGCAAGTCGAGTGAGTCGTTGTAACTATGGGGCTCATCTCTAACGCCTAAATACGAGAGGAATTTTTGAGCATCTCCCCCAGGGGATTGCATGTAAGAACGCCGATCTCCAAACAAATGGCCAAAGTTGGCAAGAAATACATGGCCGGGTCTCCAATATCGTTTACGAGACGATGACCATACTACATCCGCTGTTTTTAAATTTTGTTGAAGTGAACTACTCAAATCATACCAACGGTTCCCTAAATCCTGGTATATGCGCAGATCATTCTCTTCTAGTGGCTTCTTCCTTTGAGCAAGATTAAGCAAATGCTTTGCCACGATCTCAACATCTGGATACCTTGGCATTCCAAGCACAGAGCGAAGCTGCTCCCTCGACTCACGAAATAACAATAAAGGAGCTTGTTCACCTATCAAATATACAAGACTGGCCTGGTAAATTTCCCGTGGGAAATACCACCGATCATTGCGATTGCGAGCAGGCAACCAAGCAATTCCCGAAAGACGCTGAATTTCCGGATTGCTAAAATACGTTTTATTTTCGCTAATCTCGCTATTTAGGAAGTCGTATAAACGCCTAACTGCTTCAACCTTAGCCTCTGTGGGCGGATTGATTTTCGTTAATTGTTCAATTGCTTTGACCAGATCAGGCGCAGCAGGGGATTCGTTTGTTCTGAGGTTTTCAAATAGCCAATACCAAATGCTCTGTCGGTATGGGGCTTGATCGTTATCATCTGGCTCCGGCACTGACACCTTATAATCGCTATGCAGCTTCAAATACCCTGTACCAAAGACCGTATCAATCGCGGGGCTGGCAAAATATACCTGCTCAGCAGCGTGATATTCTCCGTTAGAGCATAAGATCAAATTGGCGGTTCGCAACTCAGGCCAGAGCTCATTTTGCTGATAGTTAGGTAAAGAACGCATCTGTTCGCTGACATAGTTAAGCAAATTTTGCCGATCAGCCTCATCCAATCTGATGTCGTGATAGTGTTTCAGGATAACGTTTCGGATCAAATCTACTTTCGATAAAGGTCGCAATCCCAGTACTTGAGTAAGAAAGTCACGCCCTGCTAATACGTCGCTGTGGATCAAGTGATCAAGCTGTAATTTATCCAGGCTTCCCAGTGCAGGACTCTGAGTTATTCGCTCGTCGCCAGGTAAGTGCAGTCCGTTTTGTTCTTCCTGAACCGAAGTTAAGCGGTTACATTGCGTCAAGCACAAAGACATGGAGAGAAGATTATTCTTGTTTACATCATCCAAAGCACCACGGTTGCGATTGAGATAGCCGTATATTTTTAGAAGCTTTTCCACCAACTCGGCATGAGGCAGATCGTGGGAATTTAACGGATGCTCCCGTAGCGCTTGAATTAAATTTCGCGGCGTTAGGTCCTCAATTCCGGCGCGTTCATAGATTACGCGGATTTTTTCTTGGATTGCCCAATTCTGGTGAACAAACTGTAAACCAAAGGGTTGTAAGTCCGATCTTTCTGCAGCATCCCGGTGGAAAAATACCCTGGCTTCGGCTGTGTACAAACAACCATCCTCAGAGTAAATGATGGGCAATTTTTTTAACAGGTCTCTGTTGATTCTTTGTAAATCCGTGTAGAAGAATTCAATCAGTTCGGCCACGTGATCTAGACTTTCCAACAAAGCCGGGATGTTTGCCAGAGAAATCGGCCCATCCGACCAGGGTTGCCTGGAAAGCCATTCAACAAATTCGGAGCCTCGCAGTTCTGGGACCAGATTTTCGAGTAATCTTGAAAATTGTTTTTGAACTTCTAAAGAGACAAACAATAGACCGCTGTTAGAACACAAAGAACGGGTTCCTTCGGATGCTCGCCAGATATCCGCTGAAAACGGCCGAAGTTTGCCATCGGCTCCCAGACATATGGCTACATCAGCAAAAGAGCGCTGGTCATCTGTAGATGTGCTAGTTAGTTCACTATACAACAACCATAACTTTTCGACTGAATTCACCATTGGATGGGCATCAGATAATACAATACCAGGCTCGACAACTTCCTTGAGCAAATTAACAGCATCTTTCCAGTCAAGTTTATGGATCTTGAGTGTATCAGTCAGGAAATCACGAAATGTCTGAGGAACTTCGTCAGATGGCACAATCGCCAGATAGTCCGCAACTAATTTCGGTAAACGTGAACCAGGGCGGCCAATGGCGACTTTCCCTGGTTCAGACCATATGCCCAGGCTTGAAAAGACGATCTTCTCCTTTGGCGCAGCCTCACAAAAAGCATCGTAAATCGCTTTTAGGAAGTCTGCTGGGGGTGGTTGAGTAGGCAAAATCTCATAGAAACGGCGTGGTTCAAGAACCCGCTCTCGAATGTCCGAAAAAATTTGCACAAAAAGATCACCAATGGCGCCAATTACATGGTGATTCCATAGGCTCTTTTCCCGCTGGGTCTGCGGATCAACCAGGATTGTTCTACGGTTATTATCGGGGAAAAATGCCCCATTGATTTGGAAGTTGTACCCTGTTTGAATGGGAGTTGGCAGAAAATTATACAAGGCACCAGGCAGATTCTTAACCAACCAATCACGATTTTCAAAAGGAAATGCTATCCCAATCTCTGTATCCTTGGGTTTGGTACCATCCACCATCAAATGTGGAGGAACATTACCTCGGTAATATAACCAAGTATCCAGGCGTGATTGAACGCCGGCTCGTTGATATTCGTAATTCCAAGTTTCACAAACATACCCTTCTCTCTGAAAGCTCGACTGTAAGGTTCTTTCTACTTTATAGAGAAGCTTACCTTTCCCCAATTCTCCTTCATAAATCTCAATACTTTTAATATTCCGCAAAAAAAGTAATAAACGGTAAATAGCGACTGCAACATCGTCTTTTAAGGACTGAATGGCTTGGTCATCCCAAATATCTGCTTCAATAGATTGACTGATATCAGTAGATTGCGAACGCCAAGGCATTCGAAAGGCAGTTCCCTGGCGAATCTCGGATGGCACGGCAGGAATTCTATGCTTGCGAGGGTCTAAAACAAGTTTTTTGCCTTCCGAATGAACTTCTGGGGTGTCAGTGAGATGAAATACCGATAAGAATCCTGTTCCCCAGGTGCCAATTTTGCCAGCTTCGTTTCTCTTAATTCCACTGGCTATTTGCGTAATATTTTTCCAATCCTGATCTTTAAATACGGCGTTGTTCCAAGCCAAAAAATCTTTGGGGCGAAAGTGAAAAGAAGCGCGTTGAGCCCCAGCATCGTCTGCATTTTGCAGCATTTCGCTGATGATTGCACTGCCACCAGCGTAGCCTGCTAACGCCTGACGAATGAAATCCAATTTATCAATGTCGTAGTCAAACCACTCTAAGACTTCTGGCTCAGATCCCACTGTATTAATCTCCCTGATGTCAACTGAGCAATCCCTTTCTCGGTCAAATCCAGGTATTGATAAGATTGTCCATCATTGAATGTTTGAACCGAGCGTTGGATAAATCCCTCGCTGCTCAGACGTTCTAGCGTGCTGTCAATCACTTTTTTAAAAGAGGGCAAGACAGTTAGGACTCCCCAGTGTGGGCAACCCCGCGCTTGTTTTAGCCGCCACTCACGCATATGCGGCTCAGTTTGGCCCTGAGTCATCCCATAAGTATCTCCTTTCAAAATAGCCAACAGCGTACCTATGCCATAGGGAGCGCCATACTTACGCGCCCGATCCAGATTCCACTTGATTGTCTCAAGGAATACGAAGGCTGGATCCACATAGTCATCCGGCATAGCCACATCACGACGAGTCAGCAAACTCCACGGCCACTCTTGCTCTGGCTGACAGCTATCACAAGCTTGACAAGTGGCTTCGGTTGTTTGCCCGAAATATTCTAAAATCTGTTTGCGCCGGCATTGGGTATTCGTTTCGGCATATTGGATCATCTTTTGCAGCTTATTGAGCATTTCGTGGCGGTGTTGCTCAGCCGCCAATGCACCTGCAGCGATATTTGCGCCCTGGCTCAGTTTCAAGCCCTTCTCGATGACAAAGCCTCTGCGCCAGGGATGATAAACTATTTCTCCCCGCAGGGACAGCTGTAGGAGAATCTGGTCAATCCGATCTGGAAAGACCTTCAGAGCCTGTGCTAAAGTCAACAAATCAACCTCAACTTTACGATATGCTGGCCAATGGGCTTCTCGAAATAGATCGGACAGAAAATCAGTGTCCGAAGTGTTGTTTGATTGCCAGATTTCCAGAACTTCTTCAGGGGATTTCTGGAAAGTCAACGCGCCAGTCAAGCTAAAATCCGCTGACCGCGCCAGGTATCCCTGGGCTTCCAGGTGGTGAAGAGCAACACGCAGTTGAACATCTTCCAGGCCAAGTCTTTCCTGCAATTCATCGGGATCAAGATATAACTTTTCACCTGGAAGCGACTGCAACTCAGATAGGACCCGGTTGATGGTCTCTTCATCCGGAGTACCATTGTCGATAAAGTATTCCTGTGTGCGGATATCACTCTTATGATAGAGCAAAATGCAATAAGCGGTTTTCTGGTCTCGTCCAGCGCGGCCAGCTTCCTGGAAATAGCTTTCCAAGTCACCAGGCATATTGTAGTGGATCACATAGCGAATATTTGATTTATCAATTCCCATTCCAAAAGCTTTCGTGCAGACAACAATGTTGATATGGTCATCCATGAACATTTCCTGCACGCTGTTGCGCTCCTCGGAAACCATCTTGCCGTGGTAAGCCCGGGCATCATAGCCAGCCACACGCAGCCGGCGTGACAGCTGATCTGCTTCGACGGTGGTTGATACATAAATTAGTATGGAAGGGCGATCCCGATCTGCGGCGCGCAGGATGAGCAGCAACTGCTTAAATCGATCATTTTTGCTACGAATTGCCCCATATTTTGAACGAGTATTGTAGACGATCAGCTGTAACTCAGGACGATCAATCGGGGCAATAACCCGGGCTGGATCATTGAGACGTAAAGATGAAACGATAGCTTCCTGCATAGCAGGGGTAGCCGTTGCTGTCAAGGCAGCCACCGGTGGGCGATACCCCAGAATGTCAAATATGCGTGGCAGGTAGAGAAAATCGGGTCGGAAGCTAGGGCCCCACATATAAACACAATGAGCCTCATCAACCACCACCTGAATAACTTGCGTATTCTGCAATACTGCCAGCAAGGTTGGATCTCGCAGGCGTTCGGGTGAAATATAAACTAAGCGGGCGCGGCCGCGACGCATCCGTTCAAGGACATCATCACGTTCGCTTGCTGATTGGCCGCTGTAAATTGCCCCCACGACTTCAATCTTGCGCTCGTTCAAGTTGGCAACCTGATCTTTCATCAGGGCAATCAAGGGCGAAAAAACCAAAGTGACACCGTGGCGAACCAAGGCTGTGAGCTGAAATGTGAGAGATTTTCCCGCCCCGGTTGGCAGCACACCCAAAACGTCCCTTCCAGCCAACATATTCTGGATCACCATCTCTTGGGCGGGCATGCCATTAATTTCGCGATATGCGTCGTGTCCAAAGAGAACCTGCATGGCTTCTAACAGACGCGAGCGCCAAAGCGAATACTCATCAGATGGAACAACCCCTGGAAGTTGGAAGGTTTCTAGGCGAGCCTCAAGATCGGGAAGTACTTCATCTGCAAGGCCACTGAGCAGATCGGCTTTGGCCTGCAGATCAATCAGATTTGGGAACGTGGTAGCCAGTTTTTCGTAAAACCTCCGTCGCGAACGCTCCGCATCTTCGTCGCGCGGCAAATAGCCGGGTAGAGAGTTGAGCAGATCAACCTTATAATGCTTTCGATGAATGCGGCGATCAAATAGAATTACAGCGCCGCAATCATCCTCGCGGCGCAACAAACGCCCAAATCCTTGCTTAAATTGTAACAACATCAAGGGCAGCATGTAATCATCGAACTCGGATTTTCCTTGTTTCGCGAGGAATTCGGCGCGAGCCCGATGAACTGGTTCAATCAACAATGGGAAAGGTAATTTCTCCATCAATACAAAGCTGAGCGTTTCCCCTGGTACATCCACGCCTTCCCAAAAACTACGTAAGCCAAATAACACAGCTTCTTTACGTTCTCGAAATGCTGCCAACAAACGCTGACGAGATGCATCCGGCGACTGAACATACAATGGGATGCCGAAACGTGATAATTCATTGGAAATCTGCCCGGCGACGAATTCCATCCGATCACGTGCTGTAAACAGACCCAAGGCACGACCATCCGTAAAGCTCAATAAAAGCTTCAACTCGTTGGAAAGCTCCTGTTTGAAACTTTCCATTGTATGTTGCAAAGGAGCATAAGTGAGATAAGACGTGAGTCCCAAAAAAACGTTACGATCATAAGGCAAAGCCGGGGGCAGCTTGCGTACAAATCGATTTTCCAAACGATCCTCGACTCCCAGCCGGCTAATGAAATAGCTAAAATCATTGCCACGCAAAGCCAGGGTCGCGGATGTGAATGTAACGCTAGTAAGCTTGCTGTAAAAGGTCTGAAGCGATTCACCTACATCAATTGGAGCGGCCTTAATTCCCCAGCCATCCGGGTGATCATCGCGTGGTTCGACTTTGGGATAAAGCGGTGGACCAACCTCGACCCAGTACACTAATTTCTGATCGGCAACCCGCAGCAGCTCATAGGCCAGGGAACGCTGCTCAGCCAGATCCGAAATCAACGTCTCCAAATCCTGCACCACTGCTTGATGATAAGCCAGGTCATTGGTCAGTTTGGCAGCATCCAGTAATTGACCCAAGACATCGAGTAAGTCTTTCAGATGGAGACCAAATAGTTCCCGGTGGGCCAGATCTACCTGCTGCCAGATCGGGCCATGTACTTTCTCGGGTGGCGCTTCCAAACGATACGATGCGCCATATCGAGGATCTACTTGCTGGGTACAACGTCGGATGAACTGCACCAGGAAGGTGCCAAAATTATTCACACGAAGCTGCACACGATGGACTGCATTTAACGCGCCTGTAGCTGCCTTGAGCGTATCGGAGTCATGGGCGCCAACCCGGACACGCACAAGTAAGCCACGCTCGGTACGCGGATCATACAACTTGTGTAACAGATTTTCCAGACTCTCGGCGGATACTTCTTGCGTGAGAGCGCTGGTGGCCACCTCTTCCAGATTATGCGCCTCGTCTAGCACGAGACAGGCAAAAGGCGGCAAACGTACGGGATCAGACAACCACAAGGCATGATTGATCACGATAATCTCAGCCTGTTGGGCGTTGGTATAGGCAGCTGGCATTGGGCAGTGTTCGCAGGTCTTCTGTATATTCGGGCTGCAGGCTGCTGATGCGCGCAACTGGCGTACCACGTTGCGCGCCACTGGAATCGCTTCCAATAGCCAATAACTAAGCTCATCTGCCGTCCCATTGGCGCTACCAGGCAGCCAAAGCGCGATATAAGTCAGAACAAATCGCTCCGCTAGGGTTAGGGATGGTGCAGCTTGGACATTGGATGCGACTTCTTCAAGATACCGCGCTAACTGGCTCCAACACAGATAATTGCCAACCCCCTTAAGTAATTGGCTGCGAAAAGCGACCGGGCCGTTTTGCTGTAAATCCTTGATTTCACCCAGAAGTTGATCTTGTAAGTTGCGGTAAGCAGTCGAAAGCGCCACTCGATGGCCATCCTTGAGTGCTGCATACACCGCAGCCGAAAGATAAGCCAGAGTTTTGCCGGTACCAGTTGGAGCCTCGATCATGGCATACTGATCTTCTGTAATTGCGTGAACGATTAAGCTCTGCATCTCGAGTTGACCGAGGCGTGGGTGATGCCCATGGCCAGTCAGATAGCTAGTCAGCAGCTCTTGTGGCATTGGCGTGGCGTGTGATGGACTTGCATAGTCCGGTTTTAGCGACCAGTCGCAGCGAGCACTCCATCGCGAGAGCAAAGAAGGATCCACTGGCGAGTAAATAGCTCCTAAGTCGAATGCTTCTGGTAGGAAGGATTTAAGCAATTCCTGAACAGGCCCGGCTTGGGCTAACTCCTGCAGGAAATGATCGTAAATTCGGTAAAGAACATACACGTCGGTCACCGCATTATGCAATGTATCCTGAGATATGTGGTGATCAACGAAATTACTATCTAATTTTAAAGCAGCCCATTGAGTACCCAAATCGTTCACTGGCAAACCAATCGCATTAGCCACAGCAGACAATTGATGTGACGAGAGATTTGGCCGCAGCAATAAAGCTAGCTCTAAAGCATCTACTAAGGGCATAGGCAGTCGATCTACACCTAATGCGGCTGTGATAAACCGTCCATCAAAACGAGCGTTATGTGCAACCATCGGCAGGTCACCCACAAAAGATAAAAATTCGGGTAGCACATCTTGCAAATACGGCGCACTGGCAACCACTTGTTCGAGCGTTGGGTTATCGACCATCCCCAATATTATTTTTAGCGTATATGGAATTGTAACTTCCCCAGGATTGACATACCAATTGCGTACTGCCAATGGCTGACCGGCGCTGATTTTTAACGCAGCAATTTGGATGATACGGTCCTGATCTGGGTCTATTCCGGTAGTTTCCAGATCAAAAACCACATAATCTCGGCGAGCAGCAGGAAGGTTAGCGATAAGAGGCATCCCCCACGGATCGGATGGAACCCTTTGTTCGTCTGGCTTCCTAATCGATTTTGGCTTATTTGACGAGGGGTGCTCGCCGCCAACCAGAATATATCTATCGCCGGGTAGCAGGCTAAATACACGTGTATTACCCAGCAGTTCACGTAGGTTTTCAGCAGTGACGTGCCTGCTCTTTTCCTTCCGAAGTAAGCGACGAATCTCATCCAGTCGTAAGCCTTCGGAGTGCTGTAAGAGCAGGGCTTGGACATCCTGCCCGAGCGGAGTTTCAGGGGTAAAAAGAGTGCGCTGCTGGTTCATAATTTACCGAGTTTCTTTTCACAAACCATCCGCATCCAAGGCAGCCACCAAGAGATGCTTGTGCCTTTCGCTGATTTCGTCTTTTCAATTACTCCCTGATCATTAATAACATTAACCCTTTAGTGTAAGATTTTCGTCGATGTGGCGTAAAATTTTGTTTATCTTCTCAACCATCTCATCCGCTATTTGTCCTTTTTCACCGAGCTCGATATGAACTCGGAATTTCATAGATCTACCTTCGGCGGCCTTGAGTAACTCGCCCATCGAGTCCGCTAGATCCTGGATTTGGCCGGGCTGCAAATCCCCTTCGGCTACCAGGGTACCAGGGGTTGGAGGAGGTGGTGGAGGCAGAGGCGATGGTTCTTTCGAAAGCTGCAGCTTAATCCACTGCGCGCCGCCATAGTCGCAGGGCCATTGGGCAGAATCGGCGGTGCGCACCAGGTAGTGTGAATTGAAAGCTCCCGCTAAAGCATCGCGTACCACTTTCCACGGCATGGGTTTTCCAACCTTGCCAGATAAGGCTGCCGCAATGGCTAACGCTGTGGTCGTATCTTCCTTCCAGGCGTCTGGCAAGCGTTCAGGTAGCACGTCCATGGTAGATAAATAGGACGGGGGACCGGAAAGTAGTGTATCGGGCATGATTAAGCCGGTCGGAATTTCTTCTCCGCAGAAGCTGGCAGGGCCAGATACCAACCATAACCAGCCATTCTTGACAGCTCCACCAATCGCTGAATCAATCGATGTGGTCGAGGCTTTCGGAATCACTACCGGCTCTGCATAGCCTTCTTTTTGAATTTTTATCGTCTTGCCGCCTGAGAAGTAATCGTAAATTTCCTGCACCTTTACTTCTGATCCGAGCCACAAGCCGGGTAAGATGTTGGGACGGAGCAGTTCAGGAGCGAGGTCTGAGAGCACAGCCTCTTCCGGCAGAACGACCTCCAGAGCGGGGTCTTTCAGGGCGGCTTCGTCGGGAGCTTGCCGCCAGAAAGTGCGGAAAGAATGGTCTGGGCGGGGCAGGCGCAGGACAAACATGCCTTGCTGGCAACCAGCAAGTAGCGTATCCAGAATCGCCTGGCGGTTAAGCATTTTGGGCAGGTGTGGGAATTGGGCAAAGGCCGTAACCAGGTCTTTCAAGCGGCGCGAGGCTTCACCCGCCCGCCATAGATTATAGGGACCTTCCGGGAGGAGAGCGTCGGCGCTGATGGCGGTTTCCTGGATGCGCACACGGTTATCGCGCTTAATAGTGACAAACAAAGGCTCATTGGAGGGGGTGATGTGCAGAGCCTGGATTTCATTCTTTTCCGAGACGGTGACAACAATGTTGTAAGCCAGACGAACGGCTTCTGGGATTTGCTTCTTCGATTTTTCCATGCTTGTGATAAGCAACTGCTCGCGAAGGTAGTCGATTTGCTGGTCTTTAAGTTGTTCACGCACTTCTTCCCAACCCAGGTAATCTTGGATACGCTTGCGTGCGACCTCCAGGCCGTCTAGCGATGGCACAACCAGCAGGATGGCGTTACGGTACACACGCGGCCTGTCTGGCGCGGTGGTCTCGTTGATGAATCGCTGTGCCTCGGGACTGGGTTGGCCAGGGCTGCTGGCAGCTTTCGGACCTAATATCACATAGTGAAAATCCTCGTCATTCTCGATCTGTTTCGGCCACTCTGGCAAATTATGGACTTTCGAGCCAGCGCCTGAGACTCCACTAGAAAGCCCCTTCAGTTTACCAATCTCATCCATGAGGCGTGCTTCCACGAGCTCTTCTGAAACGCGGGTCTGACAGGCATCCCAATGCATCTGGGTCAGGTTTGGGCGCGAGCCTAATCGCCAGGATTTAGGCAACGGCTTGCTTCCATTTGGCAGCATTTCCCCTTCCTGGGTGAAAGCGTCATCCAGGAACCACGATCGATCCGCCCATAAGCGTAACGCCTTTTCCAATTCGATCTTATCCGGGCGGGTATGACCGATCAACGTCAACAACTCACGAGAAAGCGCCTTTTGTCCGATGGGCTGCGAATGCAAAAAGGTAGTAAAGACTGCAGCTTCGATCTCGCGACCACGCAAAGCGGGGAAATCGGCCTGGATAGCCAGGGCTTTTTCGAGCTCGCTTTGTAAGATGGCAGGCCACGCCTGTTTCTTGCCCTGGAACTCTTCAGCGGAAGCAATGCTGGTCAACTCACGCGCCGCTTCGGAGATGGGCGATGTATCCGAATGGATACTCCCTGGCGCACCGATGAAAACATTGGTAGAAATCAGTGGAGCCATATCCCAGGACAAGGCATCACGCAACGCCAAAGCGAAGATACGCAAAACGCCGCGGGTGCGCTGAAAGCCCTCCAGAGCTGTCCACTTCGAGTAAAACACCTCGGTTAGATCGGGATGGAAGGGGTAGCTTTTCAAGTAACGATCTTCGGCAGCCTTGCCTTCCCTACGGGTGGCGTCGTCCAGCTCATTGATCCCATGCAGAGCGGCCATCACATGAGATTTGAAAGACTGTTGATCCTTGATCGATTCGGGTGTGAAAAACCGTCTACGTAACACCTCGGCTACATCTTCTTTGACTACCGGCTCAACAGTCGGCTCCTGTTCGCGGCGAAAAACATTTTCGATTTCTTGAGCCAGTTCTTTCCCATATTGATCGCTTTTACGCGGATCAGAGGCAAGAAGGGAAGCCACCACAGCGCAACGCGGCGCCTGGTTGGCTGCTTGGGTTAGATGTTGGAAGAAAGTCACTAAGCGGTTACGCCAGACCGGCTCAGTTTCGGCTTTGGTGCGAGCCCACATCAGGACCTCGTCCAATAAAATCAGGGTGGACTCGCCATGGCGGAGGGGAACACCCAACAAATCGATTAAGACGTTGGTATATGGCGGTTCCTCGCGCTCGCTTTCCAGGCTGCTGCCCATAATCTGTAGCCCCTCTTCTCCAGCGAGCTGGTAAGCCATGACAGACCAAGGATAGCGGAACGAATGGATTTGACCATTTGGGGAGCGCGTCTCCATGCCAACAACCGGGTCTAGATGATCGAATGTCAACGCCGCTACACGTGATTTTGGCGGTTCGACGGTGATGTGCTCGATAAACTCACGCACGGCAGGCAAAGCAGGCAGTTTCTTGGGATCGTTCACCAGATGGTAAAGAGTGATCAGGGCGTGGGTTTTCCCACCGCCGTAAGTCAAGGCCAATTGTCTGACGGCTTTATCATTCTTTCCAGCCAGGCGAAGGACAACATCTTTGGCCAGCTCGCGCAGATTGAAGGTGGGGTAGGTGAGGGCAAAGAACTCAGCTGGGTCTTCATAGACCAGCCGCTGACCTTTCTGGACGATCACGTCGTAGAGATCGGCGGCGAAAAGTGACAGTGGGAGTTCGCCAGATTTCAGGTCGGGGCGCAACTCAACAACTTGGTGCCAGGGAGTCCAGGGTATTGTCATCTGATTCCTCATCCTTTTGTTGGGTAATTGCATTTTTTCTACTAATAAACTCATTTGGTATGTTCTTTGTCAATATTTGATCAATTAATCCAAAATTGATACCGTTAAGACCTCGGATATATCTAGGTGCATCACGGTCGTTTATCCAGGGATATTCCCACCCGGTGGTTGTAGATATAAACTCGACAGCAAATTTTTGGGTAATCTCCAGGCATCCGGTCAGTATTACGTCTACATAGGATTGGGCAATTGGATAGTTATAGTCTGGTACTTGCGGAGATTTAACAACATAGGCCCAGACTTTGATATTTGTATCAAGATTTGAGGTGCCAGATATTTGGTTACCAGGTATCAAAACACGATCGTAGTTATAATTGGATCCTACGATTTCTCTCTGGTCAAATGCAGGTAGTTCATTTTCATCAACTTCAACGATAACGCCATTACATTTACTGTCAGGATTCTTGATTACACCCAGGCCAGTAAAACGCATATTTAGGGCAGGAACACACCAAAACCGCTTTAAGCCCTTGACCGTTACAGGAAAAGAATTACCCGTCTGACCAGTGGCTAAACGGCTTGATTGATTAATAAGACTGCCATAACCAAACAAGAAATTTCTCATCGTTTATATACTTGTGGTAATTATTGCGGGTTCTGGAACTTTATTGCTATCCTTATTTTTCTGGATTTGCTCCAAATATCCCCAATATAAAATTTGGGTGTGGAAGTAAAAAGACGTTACTGCACTAAAGATAAGTGAAATAAGAAAAATCAATACACCTGCTAAAACTTCAATCCAATTCGCTGAAAAAAACACTCCATCTATCACTAAAATCCAGAAACCCAAGAATGCGATGTTTCTCAGAAGAATTGAAATTCCTCGCAAAGGGCCTATGTTTTCTGCCCCAAAATCTGGTCGCTCACGAACTAGAGTGGTTTCAATTTTGCGAATATTCGCGAACCAGTTTTCCTTGTTGGAATGAAAGTATTTAACCGCGTCAGCGAACAGATACTCGTTTTTGAAATCCAAAAAACGATCCGTGTTCATAATGAAGCACCTCTCAATCGATTTTTGAAAACCCTCAAGGAAAATCCAACTGATTACATTTGTTATCAGTCCTAATGGTGTAGCCATAAGAAATGCAACCAAACCCAAATAAACCTGGATTTCAACCGGGATATTATTAACAGCAGTCTGAGAAAAATGAATACCAAAAACGGATATCTGGCCGTAAATCATCAGGAAAACAATCAAGATCAGAATATATCCAGGTGTGCTATCAGATAAAAAACGTCGATATGAGAACTTAATCCCATCTTTGGACAATTCGATATTTGCGTCAGATGTCATAGATGCCTCACTTTAAGGGCTTCAAATTAATCTCTGAACTAACAGTCTACGCCCCCCAACATGATTGCTGATACTCTCCAATATCGACCGCTCCTCGCTTCCCTCAGACGCCAACTCAATCAGCGCTTGGAGCAGCGGGTGGAAGAGCTGGCTACGGCGCAGACCGCGCAGGTCTAGATATTCATCCACATTGGAGACATCACCGCCACGCCAGAGCTGCATCAGGCGGTGGACCTGGTCGATCAAGGGGATTTCAATGGCCAGGCTGGAGGCTTCATCAAAACCGGGGAGCTTATGCGAGGCGGCAGGTTGATGATCGAGATGCGGGTCATAACCCAGGTTGGGACGCTTGCGCTGGTTCCAGGCTTTCAGGCGGAATAGGCTGCCCCCAGACTCGCTTTCATCGCCTGGTTCGTCGGTTTCTTCTAACCTGTCTTCATCGACCTGTCCCTCCGACTTGCCTTTACGGGAGAGAAGATCATGACGATCAACCAGGTCTTTATCCGAAAGGCCACAAGAAACGGCATATAGGATGCACGGTCCAGCCGGAGCATCCCCCATCCCAAAGTCGTGACGGTGGAGCAGGTAATAGGTGGTGATTGCATCTAAACCGCTGACGGCTTCCTCGCCAGCCTCGCTCAATACTCGTCCGACGACAAAATCCACCACCATCCGGCGCACGTGGGTTAAAAATTCCGCCACGCTCAAAGTTTCCCCGGGTTGGTTAGCTTTTTTCACTACCGGATATTGGCTATAAGCCTCCAAAGCTGGGCCAGTAGCTGCCCAAACGAAGTCTGGCCCACGAATATCGGCGTCCCAGAAGTCGCGAAGGCGAGTGGTGATATTGGCTCGCATTTCTTCTAGAACGCGATTATCCCAGCCAGGGCGGGTAATTTCGGAACGTTTTCTGCATACAATCCACACAGATGAAGCCAGAGCTGCAGATGTTTTGGCACGCATACGCGTAGCCATTTCGGTTTGTATCGGCCAACTACCAGTTACTACAAAACCGGCCCGAATTATCCCAGAGACTAATGTTTCCCATGCATCCGGTTTTTTATTCGCAAAGACGACTACCATTCGCCCATCAGTTTTTAGTTGCTTGTTGCAGGACTCAAATACCCGGAACATTCCCATTTCATAGATTTCTTTTGACCGAAGTGCATCACCCTCATGACGTGAAGAGTCATCAATTAATTCACCATCATTCCGGGAATGATCCCACTTCGGTGACGATTTAGGTTCAAAATTCTGATTGAATACATTAGACACTCCTATTAACAAACGCTTCAGCCAAACAAAAAAGAAATCCATTAAGTCTGAATATGGAATAGCATCGTAATAGGGTGGATCCGTAATTACTGCATCATATTCAAAACCACTTGGCTCAATCGCAGAATGATTATGAACGTATGGCTCACTGCAATATGAAACCGCTTCTAGCGCGTGATCCAAATAACGGGCTATCCAATCTAGTTGTGCTTCAAATCCACCACCGATTGTATTGCAAATTGGTATCTCGACAAAATCCCACGTTATTGGCAATGCAAACCTTGTGAAAGTATGGCCAATCAGTTCCCTAGAAATATGCCAAACACAAATAGTCGAGTTATAATCAGCAACCTTATCTATCTTTAGTTTTCGCTAACTGAACGGATGAGAGAGAAAGTAATGGGTTCAAAACATGGTAAGCTTGAGTTTGCGAAAACCAAGAGCCACGAGGTGAACCCATTACCGCAACAGATGATACCATGA
>Ga0172371_10003589_pt1 | contig 23930 bp, 19 predicted proteins | sample Lak12m_FD_114543 | JGI IMG/M metagenome (GOLD analysis project Ga0172371, IMG submission 114543) | Freshwater microbial communities from Kabuno Bay, South-Kivu, Congo - kab_022012_12m | ecosystem: Environmental > Aquatic > Freshwater > Lake | place: Democratic Republic of the Congo: South-Kivu...
CCTCGTCTTCAGCCGCTTCTCCGTCGCCTCCATCGCGGTCATGATCGCGGCCCTGGGCAACGCCGCCATCGGCTTCGCCGACGACTGGATCAAGATCGTACGCCGCCGCTCTCTGGGGCTCTCGGCGCGCTACAAGCTCATCCTGCAGCTCGCCCTGGCGCTCTTCATCGGGTTCGTGGCGCTGCACTTCGTGGGCCTCGACACGCGCGTCGACGTCCCCTTCACGGCCTACAAGCTCACGCTACCGGTGTGGCTCTACTACACCGTGATCTTCCTCACCATCGCCGGGTTCTCGAACGCGGTGAACCTCACCGACGGCCTCGACGGTCTCGCCGCCGGCGCCTCGGCCATCGTGCTCGTGGCCATGGCCGGCATCGCCTTCATCATCGGGCGCAACGCCAGCGACCCCGGCATCAGCGACCTCATGGTGCTGGCCGGCTGCATCGGCGGCGCCTGCCTGGGGTTCCTCTGGTACAACACCTTCCCCGCGGACGTCTTCATGGGGGACACGGGGTCGCTCGGTCTCGGCGGCGCCATCGCCGGCATGGCCGTGATGACGCGTACCGAGTTCGTGCTGCTCATCATCGGCGGCCTGTTCGTCATCGAGGCCGGCTCCGTGGCCCTGCAGGTCTTCACCTTCAAGGTCTTCCACCGCCGCGTGCTGCTGATGGCCCCGCTCCACCATCACTTCGAGCTGAAAGCGTGGTCGGAGACCAAGATCATCGTGCGCTTCTGGATCATCGCGGCGCTGTTCGCCGGCGCCGGCTTCGCCGCCTACTACGCGACCTTCTAGCGGAGGGTCCGCCGCCGTGGAACTGGCCGACGTCCGCTGCCTCGCCGTGCTCGGCCTGCGCCGCTCCGGGCTGCCGGCGGCGCTGCTCGTGCGCCGGCGCCTGCCGGCGGCGCGCGTCGTGGCCCTGGACGAGGGCGCCGCGCCCGAAGAGGCGGCGACGCACCTCGCGGCGGCCGGCGTGGAGGTGCTCAGCGGCGCCGCGGCCGCCCTGCCCGCCGACGCCGACCTGCTCGTCAAGAGCCCCGGCGTACCGAACGAGAGCGCGGTGGTACAGGAGGCTCTGCGGCGTGGTGTGCCGGTGTGGAGCGAGGTGGAGCTCGCCGCGCGCTTCCTGCCCAACCGCATCGTCGGCATCACCGGGACCAACGGCAAGACCACGACCACCGAGCTCACCGGCGCCCTCTTCCGGGACGCCGGGCTGCCGGTGGCCGTGGGCGGCAACATCGGGTACGCCCTCGCCGGCATGCCCGAGGCGGTGCCGGTCGACGCCGTGGTCGTCGCCGAGCTCTCCAGCTTCCAGCTCGAGCACATCGAGCGCTTCAGGCCCGACGTCGCCGTGCTGCTGAACCTCGCCGAGGACCATCTCGACCGCCACGGCGACTACCGCAGCTACGCCGACGCCAAGCTGCGCGTGTTCGCGAACCAGGGGCCGGAGGATCTCGCCGTGCTCTGCGCCGACGACCCCGGGGTGCTGGACGAGGAGGCGGCCGGCCGTCTGGACGGCCGCGGCCGCCGCGCCTGGTTCTCGTCCGCGCGCGGTGGAGAGACCGGGCCCGGCGGCGAGCCGCTCGCTGCGGGCGTGGACGCCGACGGCGTCCTGTGGCTCGCCGGCGGCGAGGCGGGGACTGCGGCGGGCGTGCCCGCCACTGTCGGCTCCGCATCGGGGCGCATCGCGCTCTGCCCGGCCGCCGAGCTCTCGCTCCGCGGCGTGCACAACCTGCAGAACTCGCTCGCCGCGGCGCTCGCCGCCTGCGCTCTCGGCGTGCCGCCGGCGTCGGCGGCGCAGACCCTGCGCGCCTTCGCGGGTGTGGCGCACCGGCTGCAGGTCGTCGGCGTGGTCGCCGGCGTGACCTACGTCAACGACTCCAAGGGCACGAACGTGGACGCCGTCCTCAAGGCGCTCACCGCCTACACGGAGCGCGTCCATCTGATCCTCGGCGGCTACGACAAGGGCGCCGCGTGGGAGGAGCTGGTCGTCGCGACCGAGGGCGCCGTCGTGGAGGCGCTCCTCATCGGCGCCACTGCGGCCCAGCTGGCCGCCGCCTTCGCGGCGCGGGCCGCCGCGGCGCCGGGTACGGCGACGCCGGCGCTCGTGTGCGGCGACCTCGCCACGGCCGTCGCCGAGGCTGCCGGGCGGGCGATCCCCGGCGACGTCGTCCTGCTCAGCCCGGCCTGCGCGAGCTGGGACCTGTACAGGGATTACGAGGCGCGGGGAGAACACTTCATCGAGCTCGTGGAACGCCTGGACACAAACGCCACGCCGTGACGTCACGGAGAGGCCGATGACGACGTCTCCGCTCGACCGCTCCGACTGGGTCGAGGGACTGCGGACGCGGGGGCGCCGCGTGAGCGCCGCCCCCGCGTCCGTGCCGCCTCGCGCCGACACCGCCGCGTCGACCGTGCGGCGCGGCCCGTACGCTGCTGCCGCCTCGGGCGGCGCAGGCTCCGCGGCGCGCGGCCCGGCTGCGGTCCGACCGGCGGCTCCCGAGCCGCGCCGTGCCGAACTGCGCCGCCGCCCGGCGGCGATGGGCATACCCGGGCCGGGCGTCGCCGAACGCCGCACGCTCCTCCTCGTCACCTTCCTGCTGCTCCTGTACGGCCTGGTGATGGCGTACAGCGCGTCCGCTGCGCAGGCCTACTTCCAGTACGACTCCAGCTTCCACTTCCTCAAGCGCCAGGTGGTGTGGGCGCTGCTCGGCGGCGCGGTGATGTTCGCGCTCTCACGGGTCGACTACGCCTGGTGGCGCAAGGCCGCCGTGCCTCTGGCTGCCGTCGTGGGCCTGCTGCTCGTCGCGGTGCTCGTCCCCGGCATCGGGGGCGTCGTCAACGGCGCCCGGCGCTGGATCTTCATCGGCGGCCAGAGCATCCAGCCCAGCGAGCTGGCCAAGCTGGCCGCGGTCATGCTCGTGGCGACGCTTGTCGTGCGCCGGCCACGTACCGTCGAGAGGCCCGGGGGCTTTGTCAAGCTCGTGGCCGTGGGCATCGGGCCGCCGGCGGTGCTCATCATGCTGGAGCCGGACCTGGGGACGACCCTCGTGCTGATCGTGGCCGTCATCTCCGTGCTCATCGCCGCCGGTTCCAGGCTCCGCTACCTTCTGGGGCTGGCGGTCGTGGGGGTAGCGGGCCTGCTCGCGCTCATCGTCGTGGAGCCGTACCGCATGGAACGCCTCACCACCTTCCTCGACCCATGGAAGGACCCCCAGGGCAGCGGCTTCCAGGCGACGCAGTCGCTGATCTCGATAGCATCGGGGCACGTCTTCGGCGTCGGGCTGGGCAACTCGGTGCAGAAGTTCGGGTTCCTGCCGGAGCAGGGGACGGACATGATCACCGGCATCATCGGCGAGGAGCTCGGCCTCGCCGGGCTCGTCGTGCTGCTGGCTCTCTTCGCCGCGCTCGCCTGGGCCTGCTTCCGCATCGCCTTGACGTGCCGCGACCTGTTCGGCAAGCTGCTGGCCACAGGCATCACGGCGATCATCATCGGCCAGGCCTGCATCAACGTGGGCGCCGCCCTCGGGCTGATACCGCTCACCGGGGTGCCGCTCCCCCTCGTCTCAGTGGGCGGCACCAGCCTCGTGGTCGTCTTCGCCGGCCTCGGCATCCTGCTCAACATCGCCGCCAATCGGAGGAGCTACATTGTCGTCAGTGCTCAGCGGAAAGACCGTCCTGCTGGCCGCAGGCGGGACGGGCGGGCACCTGCAGCCGGCGCTCGCCGTCGCGGCTGAGGCGCGGGTCCGCGGGGCCCGCGTCGTCGTCGTCACGACGCCGTCACAGGTCGAGCGCGTCGCCGGCCAGTACCAGACGTACTCGCTGGAGCTGGCCGGTTTCGCACGCAGGCTCGACATGCGCGCGTACCTGCGCACGGCGCAACTGCTGCTGGCCGCCGTGCCGCGCGTCTCGCGCATCCTCGCCGAAGCGAGACCAGATGTGGCCATGAGCGCCGGCGGGTTCGCCGGCGGCCCGGTGGTCGCCCTCGCCGCCCTGCACGGCGTGCCGGCACTGGCCACGGAGGCCGATGCGCACCTGGGCGTCGCCAACCGCCTGCTGCGGCCCTTCGTGAAGCGGATCTGCCTGAGCTTTCCCATCGCGGGGCTCACACCGCCCCGGTACGTGGTCACCGGCCGGCCGCTGGCGGCGGCCCAGCTGGGCGCCACCGCCGAGGAGGGCCGCGAGGTGTTCGCGCTGCGCCCCGACCTGCCGGTGCTGCTCGCCTTCGGCGGCAGCCAGGGGGCGCAGAGCATCAACTGCGCCTTCGTCGAGGCCTTCGGCGGGCGCGACCTCGGCTTCCAGATCGTGCACGTGTGCGGCCCGCGGAACCACGCCGAGGTGCGGGCCGCGCTGGAGGCCCGCGGCGAGCGGTTTGAGCGCTACCGCCTGGTCGCCTACACTGACCGCCTGGCCGCCGCCATGGCGGCGGCCGACCTCGTGGTGGCCCGCTCGGGCGGTTCGGTGGCCGAGCTCGCCGCGCAGGGCCGCCCGGCCGTCCTGGTGCCCTACCCGTACGCCACCGCCGACCACCAGCGCAAGAACGCGCGCTGGATGGTGGACGGCGGAGCCGCGCTGCTGGTGGACGACGCCGAGCTGAGCGGCGAGCTGCTCGCGCGGCTCGTCGGTGAGCTGCTGGCCGATCGGCCGCGGCTGGCGGCGATGGCCGCGGCCAGCAAGGCGCTGGGCCGCCCGGACGCCGCGCAGCGCGTGGCCGACCAGCTGGAAGCGATCGTGAAGAGATGAGGGGACGATGAGTGACGACGCCTTGAAGGACTTCCCGCAGCCGGTGCACTTCGTGGGCGTCGGCGGCGCCGGCATGAGCGGCATCGCCATGGTGCTGCATGCCCTGGGCGTGCGCGTGACCGGATCGGACCTCAAGGCGTCGCGGTACACCCGCTTCCTCGACGAGGCCGGGGTCCCCGTCGTCGTCGGCCACGACGCCGCCAACGTCGGCGACGCCGCCGTGGTCGTGATCTCGTCAGCCATCCCCGAGACCAACCCCGAGGTGCACGCGGCGCGCGCCGCCGGCCTGCCGGTGCTCAAGCGCGCCGAGATGCTGGCCCGCGTCATGCGCCTGCGGCGCGGCATCGCCGTGGCCGGCACGCACGGCAAGACCACGACGTCGTCGATGATCTCCCACGTGCTGCACCAGTGCGGCCTGGATCCCACCTTCCTCGTCGGCGGCGAGCTCAACGACATCGGCTCCAACGCGGCCGTGGGGAAGGGTGAGTGGCTCGTCGCCGAGGCCGACGAGAGCGACGGCAGTCTGCTCTACCTGCGGCCGGAGATCGCTGTGGTGGCCAATGTGGAGCTCGACCACCACGCCAACTACGCCGGCCTCGACGAGGTCGTGGACGTCTTCCGCCGCTTCGTCGCCCTGCTGCCGCCGGATGGCCTGCTGGTGCTGGTGGAGAAGAGCGGGGGAGAGTCGCTCGCAGACGCCACCGCGGCCGAGGTCGTCGTGGTCGGCCTCACCGGCGGCGACCTGCGCGCCGACGTGGCGCGCGTGGACGACCGCGGCAGCGAGTTCGCGGTCGTCCAGGACGGCGAGGAGCTCGCCCGGGTGACGCTGCGCGTGCCGGGCGAGCACAACGTGCTCAACGCGCTCACGGCGCTGGCCGTGCTGCGCCGCGTCGGCGTGTCGCCGCAGCAGGCCGCGCCGCACCTGGCCGGCTTCAGCGGCGCGGCCCGCCGGTACCAGACCGTGGGTCGCCGGGACGGCGTGCTCGTCGTCGACGACTACGCCCACCACCCCACGGAGATCGGCGCCACGCTCACGGCCGCCCGCCGAGGCGGCCACGGCCGCGTCATCGCCATCTTCCAGCCGCACCTGTTCTCGCGCACCCGCTACCTGCAGCGCGAGTTCGGCCGCGCCCTCACGCTCGCCGACGAGGCCATTGTCACCGACATCTTCCCATCGCGCGAGGAGCCGGAGCCGGGTGTCACCGGCAAGCTCATCGTCGACGCCTACCTCGCCGAACGGCCCGGAGGACCCGTGCGGTACCTGCCGCGTCTGGGCGACGTGGTGCGCTACCTCGCCGGGCGCGTGGGCCCCGGCGACCTGGTACTCACGCTCGGCGCCGGCGACGTCTTCCACGCCGGCGAGCAGCTGCTTGCCACGCTCGCGGAGCAAGGGGAAGAGGCTGCGCGCGGCGAATAGACGCCTGTAGTCGTCTTCTCCCGCAAAGAGGCTGTGCATGGCCAAAGGAGGCGGAGCCAGCCGCCCGCGTTTTCGTCTGCTCCCGACCGTGCTGCTCACGGCGGCGATCCTGCTTCTGCCCACGGCCGTCTACGCCTGGGGCAGGAGCTCCAGTTCGTTCGCCATCCGCCACATCTCCGCCGCAGGGACGGAGGTCGTGCCTGCGGGCCGGGTCACGCGGCTGCTGCGGCGGGACTACCTGGGTGAGAACCTCTTCACGGTGACGACGGGGGACGTGCGGCACTCGCTGTCGTCACAGCCCTACGTGGCCGCGGTCACGATCGACAGGGACTTCCCCGACACGCTGCGCGTGGGCGTCGTCGAGTACGAGCCTGCGCTGTACGTGTTCGCCGCTGGGCACTGGTACGTCGTCGGCACAGACGGGCGCGTGATCTGCCGGCAGGACGAGCCCACGGGCCGGACGAAGGCCTCCGAGACCGGCGACGCGAGCGCGGAGGCCAGCGCCACGGCGGCCGGCGGGGCCGCGGCGGAGTCGGCGTCGGGCGCGGACGCCACCGACAAGGAGGAGAGTCGGCTCGCCACGCTCGTGGCCGGGCCGCGCGGGGCCGACCTGCGGCTGCCGCGCATGGCCGCTCCCGGCGAGCTGCGCCCGGGCGTGACCACCGCAGATCGCGGTCTGCGCGCGGCGCTCACCCTGCTCGCAGGGCTCCCGGCCCCGCTGACGGCCGCGATCGCAGTCATCGAGGCAGACGGCCCCCAGCTCACGTTCCGCTTCGCCGATGGGCCGCTCGTCGCCTGGGGCGACTCCTCTCGGGCGCTGGCCAAGACCCTGGCGCTACGGGCCGTGCTCGGCGAGTACGAGAAGGCCGGCAAGACGTGCACGTACATCGACGTCTCCGTGCCCGACAGAGTGCTCGCGCGCCCTGTGCTCACGTGATGCGGAGGCGATCCCTCAGGCTCCTCCTCAACGTGCGCCTGAGGCACGTCGAGGGTGCACGGTGGTTGACGCTCTTTCGGGGCTTGAGTAGTGTAAATCAACGGTCGGGACGACGGGGTCAGCGTACCCCGACCCGGCCACAACTTCGCCGCAAACAAGCGATTTCAGTGCAGTCGGACCGGGGGCTCACAAAGGCCCTCGACCTGTACATGAGAGTCTGTCGGCGACCGCGATGGCGAGCCTCGACCGCCACAGGAGGGTCAGCATCATGATCGACGCTTCAGCCAACTACCTCGCCGTCATCAAGGTCGTGGGCGTGGGCGGCGGTGGCACCAACGCCGTCAACCGCATGGTGGACGCCGGCCTGCGCGGCGTCGAGTTCATCGCCGTCAACACCGATGCTCAGGCGCTGCAGATGTGCGACGCCGACGTCAAGATCCACATCGGCAGCAAGATCACCCGCGGCCTCGGCGCCGGCGCCAACCCGGAGATCGGCTACCAGGCGGCGATGGAGAGCAAGGACGAGCTGCGCGACGCCATCAAGGGCGCCGACATGGTGTTCGTCACGGCCGGTAAGGGCGGCGGCACCGGTACCGGCGCCGCCCCCGTCATCGCCGAGCTGGCCAAGGAGCTCGCGGCCCTCACCGTGGGCGTCGTCACGCGCCCATTCGGCTTCGAGGGCAAGCGCCGCGCGCGCCAGGCGGAGGAGGGCATCCAGGCCCTGAGCAAGAAGGTCGACACGCTCATCACCATCCCCAACGATCGTCTGCTGCAGGTCGTCGAGCGGCGCACCTCGGTGATCGAGGCGTTCAAGCTGGCCGACGATATCCTGCGCCAGGGCGTGCAGGGCATCACCGACCTCATCACCGTGCCCGGGCTCATCAACCTCGACTTCGCGGACGTGCGCACGATCATGCGCGACGCGGGCTCCGCGCTCATGGGCATCGGCACGGCCGGCGGCGAGAACCGCGCCGTGGAGGCGGCGCGCGCCGCCATCAGCTCACCTCTGCTCGAGACGAGCGTCGAGGGTGCGCGCGGCATCCTGCTCAACATCACCGGCGGCGGCGACCTGGGCCTGTTCGAGATCAACGAAGCGGCGGAGATCATCGCCAGCGCCGCCGATGCCGACAGCAACATCATCTTCGGCGCCGTCATCGACCCCACGCTGGGCGACGAAGTGCGCGTGACCGTCATCGCCACCGGGTTCGACCGCGCCGTGGGCGAGGTGCGTCCCGCGCCGGTGCGCGAGCCGGAGCCCGAAGACAAGGGACCCAAAGGCACGCCCCTGTTCCCCGACAAGCGCCCGTCGTTCGACGTGGACGACGACGTGCTCGATATCCCCAGCTTCCTGCGCGACCGCTGAGCCGCCCGAACCGCTCGCCCACCCTGTGCGTCTCCGGGACATCCGCAGTCTGCTCCCGGGCGTCGCACGGCGCCTCGGGACCTTCTGCGGGACGCGAGTTGCACGGCCCATGCCCGTCCGGTAGTCTGTACCGCCTGACGGCCCCAAGTCGGTCTTCGGGCCTGAGGAATCCATGAAAAAGCACAGAAACCTCATCATCCTGCTCGTGATGGCCGCCCTCGGGGTGGTCTCGCTGTACTACATCATCCCGCCGAGCGTGAAGACGCGGCTGGGCCTCGACCTGCAGGGCGGCCTCGAGGTCGTGTACGCCGCCAAGACGGTCGACGGCAAGGCGCCGTCGGACGCCCAGATGGACCAGACGATCGGTATCCTCGACCGGCGCGTCAACGGCCTGGGCGTCACCGAGTCGACCATCCAGAAGCAGGGCGCAGACCAGATCTCCGTGGCTCTCCCGGGCGTCAAGGACGCCGAGCAGGCTCTGGCGATCATCGGCAAGACGGCCCAGCTCGAATTCTACAAGGACGACGCCGAGTCGCGTCCTGTGGGCCCCGTCGCCACCAAGGAAGAGGCTCTCAAGCAACTCGAGAGCCAGGGCGTCTCCCAGGCGGAGATCGACCAGCTCTCGACGGAGGGTACCTCCGACGACTACGCGCTCGTCGTGCGTCCCGCCGACACCGTCAACGGCACGGCTGAGCAGTGGTACGTGTACAAGCGCCCGCCGGCGCTCACCGGCGACGCCATCTCGGGCGCTCGCGCCGGGTTCGGTACCGGCGGCCAGCCGAACGTGCTCATCGACTTCACTTCCGAGGGCAGCGACAAGTTCCAGGAGGTCACCCGTGAGCTGTACCGCACGGGTCTCCTCAAGAACGAGCCTCAAACGTTCGCCATCGTCCTCGACAACGTCATGGAGTCCGACCCCTACATCGACTACACCGACCCTGGCCTGCGCGACGGCATCAGCGGCGGCGCCGAGATCAGCGGCGGCAACATGACCGTCCAGGAGTCCCAGGATCTCGCCTTCGTGCTCAAGACCGGCGCGCTGCCGGTCAAGCTCGAGGCCGCGTACCAGCAGCAGGTCTCGGCCACGCTCGGCAAGGACTCGCTGGACCAGGCCCTCCTCGCCGGCCTCGTCGGCCTGGGTCTGGTGCTCCTTTTCATGTTGGTCTTCTACCGGTTCCTGGGGCTGGTCGCCGACCTCGCGCTCATCGTGTACGCCATCCTGCTGTGGGGGCTCTTCAACGTCATCCCGGTCACGCTCACGCTGCCCGGCGTCGCCGGCCTCATCCTCACCATCGGGGTGGCGGCCGACGCCAACGTCGTCATCTTCGAGCGCATCAAAGAAGAGGTCAGCCGGGGCAAGACGGTGCGCTCCGCGGTCAACTCTGGCTACGCGCTCGGGTTCAAGACCATCTTCGACGCCAACGTCCTCACTCTGCTCACGGCGCTCGTGCTGTTCATCTTCGCGACCGCACAGCCCAAGGGTTTCGCCGTCACGCTCATGCTCGGCGTGATCGTCAGCATGTTCACCGCGGTGCTTTTCACGCGGGCCATCCTCGGCGTGCTCGCCGGGTTCGCCTTCTTCAACCGGCCCTCGCTCATGGGCGTCAGGCCGGGGCACATACAGCAGGCGAAAGCCGAAGAAGCCAGGATCGCGCGCGACACGGCGGGGCGCGCACGCGCCGGTGCCGCCGCCGAACCGGTGGCCGAAGCCGCGTCCGCGGGCGGCGACGCGGCACTCGCCGCCCGCCCGGCCGGGCCCCGCCGCAAGTCGACCAGCAAACGCAAGACGCGGAGGTAGCGGTGTCGATCTTCCGCCGTCTGTATCATTTCGACTTCATGGGCCACAAGGTCTGGTGGTTCGTGCTGTCGGGCATCCTCATCACCGTCAGTGTCGTGAGCCTCGGCGTCAAGGGTCTCGATTTTGGGCTCGAGTTCCAGGAGGGTACGCGGATCACCGTGTCGTTCGAGCAGCCCCCGGCGCTCGCCGACCTTCGCCAGGCGGCGTCCGAGGCCGGGTACCCCAATGCGCAGATCCAGCAGACCTCCAATGTGGCCGGTTCCGGCGTCGAGGGCTTCCAGATCCAGGTGCCGATGCTGTCCAGCTCCGAACAGGTCGCGCTGCGCGAGGCGCTGGACGAGCGGTTCACGATCGCTAGCTCGGACGGCAAACAGGCCTGGGGCGTCGAGACCGTGAGCGCATCCTTCGGGCGGCAGGTCGTGGACTCGTCCCTCAAGGCCATCGGCGTGGCGTTGCTGCTCATCCTCGCCTACGTCACTCTCCGCTTCCAGTGGAAGTACGCGCTCGGCGCCATCGCCGCAGTCATCCACGACACCGTGATCGTCGTCGGCATCTACTCGCTGACCGGCCGCGAGGTCACCACGGCGACGATCGCTGCCGTCCTCACCATCATGGGCTACTCCCTGTACGACAACGTCATCGTCTTCGACCGTATCCGGGAGAACGAGGGCAAGCTCACGCGCGTGCCCTACGGCCACCTGGTGAACGAGTCGCTGGTGGAGATGCTCACGCGGTCGCTCAACACGACGCTCATGAGCCTGCTTCCTGTGATCTGCCTGCTTCTCTTCGGCGGCGAGACTCTCAAGGACTTCGCGTTCGCCCTCTTGGTGGGCATCATCCTCGGCGCCTACTCCACCTTCTTCGTCTCCGGGCCGGTGCTCACCGTCCTGAAGGAGCGCGAGCCGCGGTACAAGAAGCTCAAGATGACTGCTCGCGCCGAGGAGAGCTGACTCCACGCGCGAACTCTCGAGCCCCGGTCGAGGCGACCCCCGACCACCGGGGCTCGATGCCCTTGGGCACCGCTCCCGTGGCGCTCAGCGTTCGCCAGAGACTCATGCGCGAAGCTGCCGAAGCTCCCACCGCAGCGCGCTACGCGCGAGCCGGACGGGCCTGGCGTCGCGGGGTGCACGTAGCCGGCTTGGGGCGGCGGGCGCCGTGGTCGGGGTCCGGTGGCGCAGGGAGGGCACCCTGTGGAGCGGCGCCCTGGGGTGGGAGGCAAGGGCGTCACACGTGGCACGCGACTGGTGCTGCGTGAGGCAGGCGAGCCCGGCGCGCCGCCGGTGCTGGCTCCCCCAGGCGAGTTCGACGTCGCCAACGCACCCGAGATCGACCGCTTCCTGCGCCGGCGTGTGGGCCCCTCCATCATCGACAGCACCTGGTGCTCTACCTCGGCGCCATCACGTTCGCTGACTCGACCTTCGGGAGGCACGTGGTCCGGCTCGTGAAGCAGTTGTGCGGCGCCGGCAGGGAGTTGCTGCTCGTGCGCCCGGCGGGCCAGGTGCGCCGTCTGCTGAGGATGTCGGGGACTGCCCGACGTGGCGCCCGCGTTCGAGCCGGTGGACGAGGCGCTGGGTTCGCTGCGGGCCGGTCCGCTGCCGCTCAGACTGCTGCGCTTCGACTTCAAGCGCGTCTGAAGGGACGAGCAGAACCACGCCGTACCCTGAGCGGTCCGGCGGGCAGGCGCTGCCGCGCGGCGGGTCGCCGTCAACTGGCGCGCGGGTGGGCGCTCACGTCGCCCATGATGCGCGCCGCGAGCAGGCGGGCCTGAAAGGCCTTCATGCGGCAGCCGTCGCTGCAGTACTTCTTGGCGGGGTTGGTGGTCACGAACTCCCGGCCGCACAGCTCGAACGCGCAGCGCCGGGACATCTCCTCGTGGTGGCTGACTCCGCGCACCCCCGGATGGAACTCCTCCTTCCACCCGTCGCCGTGCAGAGCGCAGACCTGAGAGGGGTTGTACGAGGAGAGCCTCGTGCCGCAGCCCTCCACCTTGCAGATCCTGCCCACCCCGTATGTGCGAGTCTTGTCCATGTCCTCACCCGTCTTGGAGGGCTTGTCCGCCGCCCTCCCCGGGAAGTCATGACGCTTCAGGGGACCGCTGACTTGAGGGCCTCGCTGCGCGACGGGTAGATGCCGAAGATGCGGTCGAGGCCCGTGATCTCGAAGATGCGGATGATGTTCTCGTCGCTGCAGACGATGTCGAGGTTGCCGTTGCGGGGCCGCACGCGCTTGGCGCCGCTCACGAGCACACCCAGGGCGGTGGAATCGATGAAGGTGACCTGGGAGAGGTCGACGATGACGCGCCGGGCTCCTCCCTCGATGCCGTTCACGAGGACTTCCTTGAACTGCGGCGCGGAGTAGATATCGATCTCACCTCCGAGGACCACGACACCGACGTCGTCGCTCGGCGTCTCGTACACGACGCTGAACTGCGGCCGCTCCTCCATGCACGCCTCCTCTCGTGTCGGGGTGTTCGGGCACTGAAGGCGTGCGCCCGAGCGCTCCTCAAGTTAGTTTCCGGAAGGGGTGGTGGCCAAACCAACCGGCCCGGGCGGGCAACGCAGCCCGGCCGCCCGGCAGGCTCAGTCGGGCGCTGTGGGGAGGAGGTCCTCCGCGGTGGTGCGGCCGCGCACCGCGTAGGCGGCGATCATGCGGTCGGTGATCCACTCCACCGGGGCGCGGTCGTCGGTCCAGGGTCGCGAAGAGGGTACGGCGGGGCGCAGGTCTCGGGCGAAGAGGCGCGTGTCGGCGATGATCGGTTCCGGGGCTGCGAGCAGGCGCGCGCGAAGCACGGCCTCGGGCTGCGCCGCGCTCAGGCCAACGACGAACTGGTTGAAGCGCAGGGCCTGCCAGGTGACGACCTGCGGGAGCTCGGTGGCGAGGGTGCCGGCGACCGCCTCCGCGAGGCGGTGGTCGCCGGGGACGGTGGTCACGTTGAGGGCCACGAGGCCGCCGGGCGCGAGCCGCTCGCGGCAGAGGTGGAAGAACTCCTGAGTGGTGAGGTAGAACGGCACGTAGGGCTGCCGGTAGGCGTCGATGAGGATCAGGTCGTAGCGCGCCCGCGTGCTGCGCAGGAACGGGCGCGCGTCGGCGTCGTGCACGGTGAGGCGCGGATTGTCGTCCATGCCGAACCAGCGCCGGCCGACGGCGCTGACGGCCGGGTCGATCTCCACCCCGTCGATGCGCGCCTCGGGGTAGTAGACGCCGTACGCGCGGGCAGTGGTGCCGGCGGCGTTGCCGAGGATCGCGACCCGGCGGACGGGGCGGCCGAGCAGTGGCGGGGCGGTGAGGAACATGTCCCACTCACCGCCGGTCAGCACCGTGTCTGGGCGCCACACGGAGTGCACGGCGAGGCCCTCGTTGAGGTAGAGCAGCCGCTCGGCCCCGTGCTGCACCACCTGGATGAACTGGTACTGCGACTCCTCCTCGTGGATGAGCCCTGGCGAGGCCTTGACCACGCCCGGAGGGACGGCGAGCAGCCCGCCGATGACGGCCGCCACGACGAGGCCCGGTACGAGCCGGCGGCGCCCGAGCAGCGGCAGCGCGGCGACGGCGATCACCAGCGCCGAGCACAGCAGGGTGCGCTGCGTGCCGATGAGCGGGATGGCCACGAGAGCGGCGAAGAACGTGCCGAGGATGCTGCCGGCCGTGGAGAGGGCGAAGATGCGCCCGGCCACGCGCCCGGCGTCGGCCACGTCGGTGCTTGCCAGGCGCACGGCGAACGGGGTGACCATGCCCAGGAGCACGACCGGCGGCGCGAACAGCAGCAGCGAGGCTGCGAACGAGCCGACCACGGCGCCGGTGGACAGCGTGTCGAGGCCACGGACGGAGAGGTCCAGGAAGGGCCGCGCCACGAAGGGGACCGCGGCCACCAGCGCCGCCGCGATCAGCACGATGGTCGCCAGCAGCGTCGCCGACGGGCGTTTGTCGACCCACCTGCCGCCGAGCCAGTAGCCCAGCGACAGCGACACGAGGATGAGCCCGATGATGTTGGCCCACACCACCGTCGAGGACCCGTAGTACGGCGCCAGCAGACGGGAGGCGCACATCTCGGTGGCCATCGAGCCGATGCCGGCGAAGAAGACGAGCGCCGTGAGCGCGCGACGGCGCGGGGGGGTGGGGGAAGATGGCGGCGGCGTACTCACGGGGCCGTAGTCTACTGGACCGATGCGGCGGGGTCGTCCGCCGGGTGTAGTCAGCGTCGGGCCCGCTGTTGTCGCTGGAGGTGGCCGGCCGCGGCGGCGGCGAGCAGGCCGAGCAGCGGCTGCTCACCGGCAAGAGCGTGGCCGGTGACGGCGACGGTGAGACGCAGCTCGCCGTCGCCGGACCCGGCCGTCGCGCCGAGCAGACGGGCGCCGTCGCGGCCGTCGGGCGTGGGCCTTGCGCCGCCCTCTGCTGCGGCCGGTCCGGCCGTACCGAGCGCGCCGGCGGTGCGGCCTCCGGCGGCGGCGACGCAGCTCGCCGCGCCGAGCACGGCGCAGGCGAGGCCGGCCGCCGCGAGGAGCAGCTCGTCGAGGCCAGTGGCCTCGGCGAGCGCATCGAGCCCGGTGCCGGCCGTCTCGAGCCGTGCGCGCAGGTCGTCGACGTCGCGCGCCGCCTGACGGGCCGCGGTGAAGGACTCGGCGTTGCGTAACGCCACCGCCGCCTGGCCGGCCACGGCGGTGCAGATGCGCAGCTCCCGGCGTGAGTAGCGTCGCTCGCGCGCCCGGTCGATGAGCTCCAGCAGGCCGATGGACCGGCCGGCGTACACGAGCGGCACCATGAGGAGGCTCCTGTCACCCTCTCGTCTGAGCTCGCGGGCCTCGTCGGGGTCGGCGGCGGGGTCGCCCACGTTGACCACCGCCGTGACCTGCTCCTCGAGCACGCGGCGGGTGAGCGGGTACCGGTCCAGCCGGTACGGCGCCATGTCGGGAAGGCGCCTGCCGGTGTCGTCGTAGTCGGCGAGCATGGTCACCGTCTGGGTGCGCTCGTCGAGCGCCGAGATGCCGCAGAAGGTGCAGTCCATGAGGCGCGTCAGGCGGGCGGCGATCTCCCTCAGAAGCTCGGTGACCTCGAGACGGCTCACGAGGGCGAGCGATGTCTCGAGCAGCGTGTCCAGCTCACGCTCGCGTGCGCGGCGGGCGGCCGTCTGGCTGGTCCCGCCGAGCTGCAGGGCGAGTGCGTCCACGTCGTCCTGATTGAAGCGGCGGTGCCCGCCCGGCGTACGCGTGCACGGCAGCAGCCCGGCGGCCGTCCAGCGTCGCACCGTGTGCGGGGCGACGCCGAGGCGCAACGCCGCGCGCTGCACGTTCAGGTACGTCTCGATCTTCCCTCCTCCCCGTGACTGTCAAGTTCAGTCAAGATCCCACGCGGTCGCGTGTCAAGAACGCTCAAGTAATGACCCTGCAAACATTGGGTATCCGTGCGATGCTCATTGAGAAATCATGCCGCGCGCCGTCGGTCCCGACGGGGCGCACCGGGGAGGGATCGATCATGCGTGTGCTGCAGCTGGGCGTGGGGTCAGTAGGAGAGGTCACGGCGCGCACGGTGGCGTCGGCGCCGGAGGTCACGGCGGTGGTGCTGGCCGACATCGACGAGGCGCGGCCGTGGGCCGTGGCGCCGAAGCTGCCGGCCGGCAAGGCCGAGACGCTGCCGCTCGACGTGCATGACCACGAGGCCCTGGTCCGGGCGCTGTCCGGCGTCGACCTCGTGATCAACGGGCTCATCCCCGAGGTGAACCTCGAGGTGATGGCGGCCTGCCTCGAGGCGGGCACGCACTATCTCGACATGGCCGCGGCGGGACCGCGCGACGTGGTCGGCACGGCAGACGTCGACGAGGAGCTGGCGCTGCACGACGAGTTCAAGAAGGCCGGCCTCACCGCCTTGGTCTTCTTCGGCGTCGACCCGGGCGCGAGCGACGTCTTCGCGCGCACGCTCTACGACCAGTTCGACACCGTCGCGCGCCTCACGGTGCTCGACGGCGACGACTCCAGCGCCGACGGCGTCGACTACGCGCCGAGCTTCTCGCCCACGACGATGGTCGAGGAGTGCCTGATCCTGCCGCCACATGCCTTCGAGGACGGCAAGCTCATCCGGCGCCGCTCTCTCTCGAAGCACTTCGACTTCAGCTTTCCGCAGCCGGTTGGTCCGCTCACGGTGTGGAATGTGGATCACGAGGAATCGCAGCTCATGCCGCTGTTCCTTGGCGACAAGGGGCTGCGCGACGCTGACTTCTTCATCGCCCTCGACCCCGACTGGGCCAATCTCCTTCTCGCCTGGCGCCGTCTGGGCTTCGACCACAACCACGAGATCGAGTTCGAGGGCTGCCGCTTCCGGCCGCTCGACCTGCTGGTCTCGCGCCTGCCGAAGTCGGTCGACCTCATCGGGAAGATGCACGGCTCTGTGTGCGTGGGCACGCTGGCCGAGGGCACGATCGGCGGCAGACGTGCGCGCCGCTTCATGTACCAGATCACCTCGCACGACGAGGCCTACGAGCGCCACGGTGTGCAGGGCACCGGCTGGCAGACCGGCGTGCCGGCGGCGTGTGCGGCGATCATGCTCGCCCGGGGCCAGGTACCGGGCGCGGGGGTGTACGCTCCCGAGCAGATCGACCCCGCGCCGTTCCTGGCGCTCATGACGGAGCAGGGCACGCCGTGGGGCGTGGTCGACCTGCCGGCCGATGAGCAACTTCCGATCTGAGATGGAGGGGACGTGACCGAAGGCGTGGGGGGCGGCGCGGCGGGCGCCGGGGTGCAGGGCGCAGGTGGCGTGAACGGGCAGCTGAAGCGCGTGCGGGTCCCGCTCGTGACCGCCGTGGCGATGATCTTCATCTTCGTGTCGTCGGGCGCCTTCGGCATCGAGGACATGGTTTCGGAGTCGGGCCCCGGCCTCACCCTGCTCATGCTCCTCGTGCTGCCCGTGGTCTGGGCGCTGCCCATGGCGCTGGTCTGCTCGGAGCTCGGCTCGGCGCTGCCCGCGGAGGGCGGCTACTACGCCTGGACGCGGCGCGCCCTGGGCGAGTTCTGGGGCTTCCAGTGCGGCTGGTGGGCCTGGACCTGCCAGTGGGTCGACTCGGCCGTCTACATCGCCCTCATCCAGGGGTACGTGGCCACGTGGTGGCCGCAGCTGAACGCCTGGGAGGTGTGGGGCATCGGGGCCGCGCTCATCGTGGTGTTCGCGTACACCAACATCCGCGGCCTCAACATCGTCGCCATCAGCTCGGTGCTGTTCACGGTGATCATCGTGGCGCCGTTCCTCGTGGAGATCGTCCTGGGCTTCGCCAACTGGCACGGCACGCCGTTCCGGCCGTTCCTGCCGCCGGGGGAGTCGCTGGGCGGCAGCATCAACCTGGGCCTGGCGATCGGCGTGTGGATGTACTCCGGCTACGACTCCATGTCGACGCTGGCCGGTGAGATCGAGCGCCCGCGCCGCATCATCCCGCGGGCGCTCATGATCGCGATGCCGATCATCGTCGCCCTGTACTTCCTGCCGACGCTCGCCGGCCTCGCCGGCGTCGGCAGCTGGGCCGACTGGACGACGAGCGGCGGGATCTCGTTCGTGGAGGTCGCGAGGGAGCTGGGCGGCCCCGTGCTCGGCTACGTGATGCTGGGGGCCGCCGTCATCAGTAACATGGCGCTGTACCAGGACTACCTGACCTCGGGCTCGCGGCCCGCCTACGCCATGGCGCAGGACCGGCTGCTGCCCAAGGTCCTGTACCGCGCGCATCCGAAGTTCGGCACGCCGTTCGTCTCCATCCTCTTCCTCGCGGCCCTGAACCTGGTGCTGATCACGGGGACGTTCGCCAACCTCGTCGTCATCGACGTGGTGCTCAACATGTTCTACTACATCCTCATCTTCGTGGCCGCGGTGCGGCTGCGGCAGAAGGAGCCGGGGCTGGAGCGGCCGTTCCGCATCCCCGGAGGGACCTGGGTGCTGGCCCTCATCTGTGCCCCGGCGGTGTTCATCGCCGTGGTCACGCTGTACACCAACGCCGTCGACACCAGCACCGAGGTGCTCGGGCGCGCGGGCTTCTCGGTGGGCGGGCTGACCGTCGGGTGGTACGGCATCGGCGGCCTGGTCGCGCTCGTGGCGGGGCCGGTCGCGTACCTGGTGTTCAAGAAGACGCTGGGCGGGACGCCGCAGTAAGGGATGCCGGGCCGGCCGTCGCCGGTCAGGCGCCGCCGGGCTACGCGCCGCCGATGTCGCGGCGGCGGAGCCCGGCGAGGCCCGCGGCGCCGAGCAGCACGGCGACGGCGGTCAGCGCGAGCAGCGGCGCCGCGCTCACCGGCGCGCCCGGCAGGCGCGGCACGTGCGCGAACGGCGAGAGGTCCATGACCCGCCGGTCGAGCTTCATGAGCGGCCCCAGCTCGCCGAGCACGACGAAGGCCGCGAGGGCCGCCCAGCCGGCGGCCACGAAGCGCGGCGCCAGGCCGAAGACGGCCAGCACGATGGCCGCCATGACCCACGCCGCCGGGAGCTGCACGAGCGCGGCGGGGAACACGCGGCCGGCCTCACCGGCGTCGCCGGTCTGGAGGCCGCGCACGAGGCCTGCTCCGCCGCCGGCGAGCGCCATGAGGAGCGTTGTGCCCGCGAGCGCGATGACGATGTGGCTGAGCGCCCAGCGCACGCGTCCGACGGCGGTGGCAAGGAGGGGCTCCGCGCGCAGGCCGGTCTCTTCCGCACGCAGGCGCGTCACGACCTGGATCCCGTAGGCCGAGGCCACGATGCCCGCGAACGCCAGCTCCGTTGCGAGGAAGGCGTCGACGAGCCCCTTCTCACCGCCGAGCCGCGTGATGAGCTCGCGTACGCTGGGGTTGTTGAAGAGGCTGCCGACGTTGCCGGCGAGGCCGCCGAGAAGCATGCCCACCGCGGCGAACCCGGCCGCCCAGCCCAGAAGGGCGCCGCGGTGCAGGCGCCAGGCGAGGGCCAGCGGGGTACGCAAGCCGTGGCCGCCTCGCGCCGGACCGGGCCGCTCGGAGAGCAGCCCGGCGCCGAGGTCGCGACGGACGGCGAGCGCCGCGGCCGCGGCCGCGATCAGCGCGGCGAAGCCGAGGCTGACGGCGAGCACCCACCAGCGGTCGCCGGCGTAGGGCCGGAACTGCTGGGCCCAGCCGACGGGCGAGAGCCAGGTGAGCCGACTCAGGCGCGCGCTGCCGGCGGCGTCGCCGACCGCGCGCAGGACGTAGACGACGGCGAGCGCGGCGGCCGCGAGCGCCGTGGCCGCGCGAGCGCTCGTGGCGAGCTGGGCGGCCAGGGCCGCGACGGCGGCGAAGGCGATCCCGACACCGGCCCAGGCGAGCCCGAACGCGACCGAGCCGGCCGGCGGCAGGCCGGTCGCGGCCAGTCCGGCGGCCGTCAGCAGGGCGAGGACGAGGTCGACGAGGACGGCGGCCGCGAAGGCCGCGGCGAGCGGCGCGAGACGGCCGCAGGGCGCGCCGCCGGTGAGCTCCGCACGCCCCGACTCCTCATCGGCGCGTGTGTGGCGCACGACGAGCACCACGTTCAGCATCGCCACGAAGACTGCGCCGAGGCCGCCGAGCTTGATGAGCGCGACCGAGCCGAGCGAGGTGGGGTCGTACACGCGGCCGTACACGGCGACGAGCGCCTGCGAGCCGTTGATGGCGTCTGCGGCCGCGATCCGCGAGGCGAGCGTGGGGTAGAGGTCGACGGTCGCCTTGGCCGAGTATGCGGCCACGAAGACGAACACGGCCATCCACGCCGCGAGCATCAGGCGGCTCCGGCGCAGGACGAGGCGCAACAGAGCGCCTGTGCCGGCGAGTGACCTCACCCCGACTCCCCCCGGATCCCCTCGCCGGCCGCGGCCGTGTCGCCGTAGTAGCCGAGGAACAGCTCCTCGAGGGTCGGCGGGCGGCTCACCAGATCGGTGATGCCCGCCGTCCCCAGGCGGTCCAGCAGCGCGCCGAGGTGCGCGGCGTCGGCGCGGCAGCGCACAGTGCGGCCGACGACGCGCAGGTCGCTGAGACCGGCCAGGTCGGCGAGCCCCGGGGGCTCGCCGGCAAGCTCGGCCGTGACGGTGACGCCGGCCAGGTGTCGCATGTCGGCGAGGGCGCCACTCTCCACCACGCGCCCGCTACGGATGATGGTGACGTGGTCGCAGACGGCCTCGACCTCCGCGAGGATGTGGCTCGAGAGCAGCACGGTGCGTCCGCGCTCGCGCTCCTCGGCGATGCACTCGCGGAACACGGCCTCCATGAGCGGGTCGAGGCCGGATGTGGGCTCGTCGAGCAGCAGCAGCTCGACGTCCGCGGCGAGGGCGGCGACGAGGGCGACCTTCTGGCGGTTGCCCTTGGAGTACGCGCGGCACTTCCTCGTCGGGTCGAGGTCGAAGCGCTCGAGGAGGGCGGCGCGCCTGGCCTCGTCGAGGCCGCCGCGCAGGCGGCCCAGGAGGTCGATCGTCTCGCCGCCGCTGAGGTTGGGCCAGAGCGCGACGTCGCCGGGTACGTAGGCGAGGCGCCGGTGCAGCGCGACCGCGTCGCGCCGGGGGTCGCCGCCGAGGAGGAGCGCCCGGCCGCCGTCGGCGCGTACGAGGCCGAGCAGGATGCGCAGGGTCGTGGTCTTGCCGGCGCCGTTGGGCCCCAGGAACCCGTGCACCTCGCCGCTGCCGACCGTGAACGTGAGGCCGTCCAGGGCGCACACGGAGCCGAACGACTTCGTCAGGGAGTCGATGGTGATGGCAGCTGCCACGTGGGGCCTCCGGTCAACCGGGACGGTCGACCGCACTCTAGCCGATTGCGGGGCGCGGGTCACAGCCGGCGGGCAAGGACGGAAGGAGGGGAGGTGGTGGACCTTCTTGGGGACCTCTCGAACCTTCGGGAGGAGATCAGACGACTCGCTGGTGAGCAGCCAGGCGCCGCGTGATGCCGGACGCAGCCGGAGCGATCCTCTTTCTCTTACTCGAGATACTCGCGAAGACCGCCCGCCTCCGCACGCGCCAGGAGCTTCGCCAGGCTCTTTGACTCGATCTGACGCACGCGCTCGCGGGTGACACCGAACTTCCGGCCGATCTCACCGAGCGTTTGCGGCCGATCGTCCTCGAGGCCAAAGCGGAGCGTCAGCACGCTGCGCTCGCGCCGGTCGAGCAGATCCATGACGACGTCGATCTCTTCGCGGCGCACGATATCGACCACGTGGTCCGTCGGTCGTGGGGATACCGTGTCCTCGATGAACTCGCCGAGCTGCGTGTCGCCCTCGTCGCCCACCGGCTGGTGCAGGCTGGCCGGTTCTTGGACGATCTTCCGGATCTCACGCACCTTCGCCGCCGAGACGTCCATCTCGCCGGCGATCTCCTCCAGCGTCGGCTCGCGGCCCATCTCCTGGACGAGCTGCCGCTGCACGCGCAAGAGCCTGTTGATGTTGTCGACCATGTGCACCGGGATGCGGATGGTGCGCGCCTGGTCGGCGACGGCTCGCATGATCGCCTGGCGGATCCAGCAGGTGGCGTAGGTGCTGAACTTGTAGCCCTTGCGGTAGTCGAACTTCTCAACGGCGCGCATGAGCCCGAGGTTGCCCTCCTGGATGAGGTCGAGGAGGGGCATGCCTCTGCCGACATGTCGTTTGGCGATGCTCACGACGAGGCGCAGGTTCGCCTCGATCAGACGGTGCCGGGCGGCGGCGTCGTGGCGCTCGATGCGCTTGGCGAGCGAGACCTCTTCGACGGCCGTGAGCAGCGGCACCTTGCCGATCTCCCTCAGGTACACACGGACCGGGTCGCTGGTCGGCATCTTGACGGAGAGGTCCAGCTTGGCAGGTGCCCCGCCTGCGTCAGCGTTCGCGACGTCCGTGGCGATCTCAACGGCGTCGCCGTCGACGATCTCGATGCCCAGGTCGGCGAGCGCGAGGCGCAGTTCCTCGGCCTGCTCGGCGGTGAGATCCATGCTCCGCACGGTCGCCGTGATGCGGTCGGCGCTGACGCAGCCGTGCTCGTGACCCTCTTCGATGAGTCCACAGACTTCGTCGCTGCCAAGCAGCTCATGGTCGGCGAAGGTGGTTTCGTCTCCCGGAAGAGACTCGGGCATTCGACCCTCTCCCTCACTTGGTTGTGAACCAGGCAGGCGGACGACCTGGGCGGCAGCGAGCGTACGACCCATAACGGACCCCGGCCGGCCCGTCGGGACCTGCGTTCGACCTTGAGGGGTCTCGTGCGCGGCGGGCGTTGGCCTTGGAGCGACCGATTCCGGCAGAAGATCGCCGCCTATACTCCGGTTTTCTTTTAGTTGGTTACCTTATAAGATTCTCATCTATGAACAATTCACGTCAAGATGCGGCCCGCCGATGAGCCTCGTCCAGATCGCCGCGATCAAGGCCGACTTCTTCCGCGTGCTCGGACACCCGGCAAGAGTGCGCATCCTCGAGGCATTGCGCGAGGGCGACAAGACCGTCGGTGAATTACAGTCGCTGCTCGAACTGGACTCGAGCAGCACCTCCCAGCACCTCGCAGCACTCAGGCAGCAGGGGATCGTCGAGAGTGTCAAGCGCGGCACGCGCGTGCACTACTCGGCGCGCGACCCCCGCATCTTCCAACTGCTCGAGGTCGCGCGCATCATCATCGTGTCGCACCTCGACGAGACCAAGGCGCTTCTCGAAGAGCTCTCCTGTCCCGAGGTCCTTCCGGCCGCAGACGCGGAGAGCGGGCCGGCTCGGTGACGACGACGGTGGTGCTGACCCTCGTCGGGGCGAGCCTCGCCGCGGCGGGCGGAGCGCTGGCTCTGGTCCGGCGGATGCGTGCTCCGAGCTACCTGCTGCAGGCCGCCGGCGTCGCCTGCATCGGTGCCGGCGGCCTCCTTCTCCTCTTGGGGGCGCCGGAAGCAGGAGCGAGCTTCAGCAACGGCGCCGGTCTCACCTTCGGCCTCGACGGCCTGACGGGCTTCTTCCTGCTGACGCTGGCAGCCTGCGCGTGCCCCGCGCTGGTGTATGCGAGCGCGTCCATGCGTGACGCGCCGCACGGCGCCCTGCTGGGCGCCCTCGGCGCCGCGTTCGTGCTGTCGCTCGTCGGCGTGCTCACGGCCCGGAGCGCTCTCAGCTTCCTGCTCTTCTGGGAGCTCATGACGCTGCTCCCCGCCGCGGCCATCCTCGTGACCCGTCAGGAGAGCTCCGCGCGGACGTCTGTGTTCCAGTATCTCGCCATCACGCACCTCGGCGGTGCCGGGGTCTGGGTGTCACTCTTGCTGCTGGCCGGGATCGGTGGGATCGGCGACCCCGCGGCGACAAGCGCCTCTGGGACCGCGCTGCAGGCCCTCATCGCCATCGCAGCCGTGGTGGGGTTCGGCACCAAGGCCGGCGTGATGCCGTTCCACTCGTGGCTGCCCAGAGCCCATCCGCTCGCCCCCGGGCATTTCTCCGCGCTGATGTCCGGCGTGATGGTGAAGGTCGCGATCTACGGCCTGGTGCGCGTCGTGTTCGAATGGCTGGGCGCGAGCCCCACGTGGCTCGGCTTGTTTCTGCTGGCGCTCGGAGCGCTCTCTGCATGCGGCGGAGTCATCTACGCGCTCTTCCAGCACGAGCTCAAGCGGCTGCTCGCCTTCCACACCATCGAGAACGTCGGCATCATCCTCCTCGGGCTGGGAGCAGCGCTCCTGCTCCAAGCGGTGCATCAGCCGGCCTGGGCTGCCCTGGCGCTTGCCGCAGCGCTCTTCCACACGCTGAACCACGCGCTCTTCAAGGGGCTCCTCTTCCTCGCCG
>Ga0172371_10003590_pt1 | contig 23924 bp, 19 predicted proteins | sample Lak12m_FD_114543 | JGI IMG/M metagenome (GOLD analysis project Ga0172371, IMG submission 114543) | Freshwater microbial communities from Kabuno Bay, South-Kivu, Congo - kab_022012_12m | ecosystem: Environmental > Aquatic > Freshwater > Lake | place: Democratic Republic of the Congo: South-Kivu...
CACAGCAGGCATTCCCCAACCGGTGAAAATTCCGGTCAGCCAGTCTGCAACAATCTTGAGAGGGTCATTCCAAAAATTCATGAGTCACTCCTGTACACACAAAGAAAAGGCTGAAAGGAAGAGTCCTGTCAGCCTTCTCTTGTAAATTACGATTGAATTACGCCCACTCCAACATCCCCTTGCGCCAGGTATAAACCAGTCCGGCAATGAGGATGGCAACAAATACGATGCCTTCCAACACGGCAAACAAACCCTGTTGACCGAGTCGCACGGCCCACGGGAAAAGGAAGACCGTCTCAACATCGAAAACGAGGAAGACCAGCGCAAAAATATAATACTGGGCCTTGAACTGCACCCAGCTATCGCCAACGGTTTCGATACCGCATTCATAAGTTGTCAACTTAATGGGGTTCGATTTCTTTGGCCCTAAAATCCAAGCCACGCCGATCGCACCCACAGGGATGATCAGCCCAACAATAAAAAATAAACCAACGTACAGCCATTCGTTCATGATAAGCACTCCGTTGTGGGTTTTTCCTACAAAGCGACTGCATTGTACCATAGGGAACGAAGTGGCCGCTACGAAAGCATGTCAATATTTTAGGTGATTTTCGTCATGTATTCTTTTTCCGTTGAAGGTGTTGATATATCCATTTCAAAACATCATCTGCAAACGGAAAGCCAAGGATGGCTCCAAAGATGGACCCGACCCCGCCAGCGGCGCGCGCCAGATTGCCATTTAGCCCGAAGAAATTTGTCGCCTCGATCTGGACCGGTTGGGCGGATACCGTTTTTCGGCTTTCCACCCCGCTGACTTTATCAATGAAGCGCAAATAAAACCAGGCCGTGCCGCGGAATGTTCCCGCCTGAGTCGGAAGAATGCTCCAATAAAACGTGGCCGATTGTCCGGGTGTGAGCGGTTCGCTGATGGTTTCGCTCGGGCGGATCTGCGGCCCGGCCATATCCAGCCGCGCTTCTGCAATCACATTATGCGTATCATATAAATTTGGAATTTGAACTACCTGACCGGTGACTGTATTCCCATGCACTTCAGCCGTCGGTGTGACATTGCCAAGCGTATCGATTTCAAGCGTTAGTCGAATCACATCCGAATCACCCACGCGCATCTTAGGCGGATATTCCAACGTCAGGCGACGCGATTCCAAAATAGCCGGAGGCGGCGCAATGACCAATGGCTCGGAAGGTTGTTCCGCCGTCGCGGTTGGTTGAATAATAATCGCGAAGGAAGTCGGAGCCGGCGCGGGTTGAGTCGCCTCGAACACTGGCAAAATAATAGTCGGGTTGGGTGCTGGTGCGCCGGCGCTTGCTCCACACGCAAGGCTAGCGCCAAACAAAACCAGTCCGGCGAGAAAGAGATAAAAGTTTCGGATAAGGTGAGGCCAGTTGTTCAGGAGTCCGGCCCAAGATCTCGAATGAAGCAATGAGAATTTTCCAGAGTTATCATCCTGCATTTGTCAATCACCATCCTTCGGGCATCTCCAATTTTCCAGAAACTAAATCCTTGAACTCAGCCCGAATACGAGCATCCACTTCAGAGGAAAAAACTGCCGAGCTATCGTGTGCAAAAATCTCACGAGCCTTCAATGCGGCGCGCGCATGTGTGTCCAGCGCGCCTTTCTTCTCCCACTGAGTTCGCGTATCACGGTCCGAAAGTTTTGTGAGTAACGCAGATGTTTTCATGCGCTTCATGGTATGAGGCTCGACAATAAAGGAACCGCCCGGCCCGATTTTTGCGATTACATCCAAAGCAAGCTCATCTTCATTGAAGTCGATGCCATGCTTGAGGCGCTTAAGCATGAGTGCAATTTCATCATCGATCACAGTCTTGGCAAAGTCAAACACTTTCAATGCTTCAAGCAGACCACCCATGTTCAACATATCCATACCGGCCAGTACGCCCGCCGTGGTAGACATGCCAGTTTCGTAACCAGACTGCGCATCGTTGATCTTGGAGTTCGTCAGCCCAACATAACCACCGGATGGCACATTATAGAAGTGCGCCATTTGCGCGTGAGCCATGTGCAACATGCCACACTCGATGCCACCCGACGCATACGCTCCGCTGCGCATATCGGCGACCGTGGGCAACGTGGCATAGATCAAGGGCGTGCCTTCGCTCACCATTTGCATCAAGACTGCCGCCGCCAAAAATTCGGCGTTGCCCTGCGCAAGTGAACCAGCCATGGACATCGGCGAAGTAAGGCCGGCATTCGGCACAATAGTTGGATAGACTGGCAGTTTTTGTTCTGCAAAAAATATCAAAGCTTCAGTTGACAAATGATCCATCGTCAATGGCGAGACCACCGGACAATAATGATGCGTGATAAAAGGATGCTCGAGGTAAGCTTCGTCGCTGCCCGCAATTAGACTGCCCAACTTTAAGATTTTCCTGGCGTCCGGCAAATCCTTGCTGGTAATGCGGACTGGTTTCAGACAATATTTCAAGGCTGGATAAATTCGCGCCAAGGTAAATTGCTCAGGTGGTGCATCGTCAGCCAGAACAGAGACCGAAAAAATATCGTAACCGGGCAGCTCGTTGATCAGATGCGCGATGCGGGCAATATCGTCAGAACGCGAGCGTCTTTCCTGACCCGTGACCGGGTCCAGCAAATTTGGAGCTGAGCTTCCGGTGACGATGACCGGGCCGTCCTGCGGAATGGTGCGATCAAATTTTGGGTCGCGCCCGTGAAAGGTAAAAGTCGGCGGCATCATCCTGCGATATTTTTCGACCACTGCCGGAGGAAATTTCACGATCTGTTTTTCTGAATCCACGTTGCAGCCATGCTGGGCAAAAACGGCGCGGGCTTTTTCATAGCGCACCAGCAGACCAACGTTTTCAAGAATCTCAAGCGAGGCATCATGAATGCGTTGAGCCTGTTGATCCGTAAGAAGAGTAGCAAAAGCCATGATTACATTTCCTCGTTTAATTTTATGGTATTCCTGGAAAAAACCGGATACTCAACCTGAAGTTCCGCAGCGACTGCCAAGATTTCATCCACGCCAAACATTTGGAGTCCGGCTCTGGTGACTTTGAGCGATGCTGCAGCAGTTGCAAAGCGTACGCAGGCTTCCAACTTCCAGTCATGCAAATATCCATAAACAAAACCAGCTGAAAAAGTTGCGCCAGCACCGCATCCATCCAGCGCTTCGACGATTGGAGCGTGCACGCGTATCGCCTGATTTCCCTGAACAGCCAGGCAACCTTCCCCAGCCATGGTAATCAATGCAGTTTGGACACCCGTCTTCAATAATTTGCAAGCCACATCCAGCGGCGATTCTTCACCAAGTTGTGCCGCATCCGTCACGGCCTGGCAAATCGCGGCCCGTCCCGCATAATTTTTCAATTTATCCAGGTCCGTGTGTCCATGTTCGAGATTGAGAAATACCTTCACATCAGATTGAAGCGCGGCATCCATCGCACGCAGAATATGATCGCCATCGTACCAGTCTACATATAATACGCGCGCATTTTCAAGGAGGGAAAGATCGGCGGTATCGAGCGTATTTAATATCTCTGGCGTACGCTGCCAAAAATACGTGCGCGCGCCGGTCTTGTCCGAAATGTCAACTTCGTGCGGCGTCTTGAATTCTTTCGTAAAGCGCACATCCGCCTGCACGCCCCATTCATCCAACTGGCGGGCAAGGCTGTGACCGCGCGGATCGTCGCCAACAGACGTGCCGATCATGCCCGTTGGCACATTCCACTGGCGCAACAGACAAGCGACAATCGCGGCGTCATCAAACACAAACTCATTGACGTCCTTCACGATTGCACCGGTATTATGCTCGGGAAGCTGTTCAACCACCATAATGGTGACGGGGGTCAACATTCCAAAGCCAATATAAGCGGGATGGTCCTTTGAAGTCAGTGTCAAATCAGCAATCCCAGAAAAATCATCAATTTGTTATCGAAGTACCGGCGCCATCTGTTGCTCGTACCAGCGCAGAAAACCCTCAAGGTTATATTCCTTGAATGTCGAAAGCGGACCCGGTGTATAGGCGTGCGAATTAACTCCACGCTGCTGGTTGACACATATTTCCCAATCCTGTTCGGCAGTCATCAACCAGAAAGGCAGAAGTTTTTCAAGATCATAATCCTTGCCCTCTTCGGCGTTTTCGTCCACTAGCCAGGTCATGCGGACATTGGTATGGTACAACCCATTGGGCGTCAACCGTACCGAGATGCCGTGATCACAACTGGAATGCTGCCAGAAATTTGGCAGCACCCGCACACGGACTGTGCCCACATCCGGGTCTGTATAATCACCCATCAGTGGCGCAACTTGTTGGCCGTCCAGACTCTCGCAGACAAATCCATCCACTAACGGAGTGCGATTGGCTGAATACCAAATATTATGTTCGGGATCGGGAAACTCTGTAAGACCAGCTTCGGTGCGTGTGACCGCCAATCCCTGAGATGCCCATTTCGCTTCACTGCGAGCCGTAACGGTTTCCAACTGTTCCGCAATGCGATCAATCGTATCGTCAGCATTGTAATGATCAAAGTTGGCCTTGATATATTGAGGATGATTGACGTTGCAGTGATAACACTCGCGATTATTTTCCCAGACTAATTTCCAATTGGCGTGAATGTCAAAATCCATGATCTTGGCAACTTTTGCGTGCGTCAACCCTTGGGGACGAACGACCGGAGCGATAGTCTCATACGCGGCTTCAAAATCCATCGGTTCTTTGGCAAGGCTGATAAAAATCATCCCTTCCACTTCGCGCACATGTGCCTGATGTAACCCCAATTCGGATTTATCAAGCCCTTCCTGCATTCCACGCCAGAGAAGCAAACGCCCATCACGGTCATAAGTCCACTGATGATATGGACAGATAAACCGTTTGACGTGTCCTTCCGCCGCTTCGCAGATAACTGAGCCGCGATGGCGGCAAACATTGTAGATGGCTCGCACGCCGCCATCATCCTGACGGACGACAATGACCGAGTCGCCATCTACCTCATACAGAAAATAATCACCCGCTTTCGGAATCTGGCAGGAGTGGCCCGCGAACAACCAGCCGCCGCGCCAGATAACTTCCATTTCTGCATGATAAAGAGATTCGTCCTGATAATAAGGCCGTTGCAGACCATAACCGGGTCGGCGCGGCGGAATTATCTGTTTAAGAGCAGAAAAATTTGTAACGTTAAGAGATGACATTCGCTTGCTTCCTTTCGCAGTATTTATAAGTTATTTTTTAAAACTTGCACATCCAAAAACTAAGCTCGCAACTTCTCGCCTTTCGGATCATATAAAACAGTGGCGGCTACCTCTGCAATTCGGCGACCTTCGATCAATTCCACTTCAACACGCGAACCGGCTTTCGCCAATTCCATCGGCAGATATGCATACAAAATATTTTTCTTCAACGTAAATCCATAACCGCCACTGCGCACACGCGTTAAAACTTTGCCATCCACGTATATCGCTTCGCCGCCATAGATTTGAGTGAACTCATCGCCGTCCACTAAAACGAGCGTGCATAATTTTGTCGAAAGTCCGACTTTCTTTTTCTCGACCAGCGCGCTGCGCCCGATGAAGTTTCCCTTATCGAGATGCACGCAAAAACCAAGCCCGCCTTCGTACGGCGTTTCCATCGGCGTGACATCGGTCGTGTAATAACGATAGCCCTTTTCGAGCCGCAAAGAATCCAGCACTTTATATCCGCCAACTTCGATGCCGAATTCTTCTCCGGCCTTCAACAGCGCATCCCAAACCGCGATGGCGCGATTGTTCGGAACATAAAATTCCCAACCCAACTCGCCGACATAGCTGACTCGCTGCGCCCAAACTCTGAAACCGTTGATGAAAATATTTCTCGCGATCAGATATGGAAACGCTTCATTTGAGACGTCATCTTTTGTGATCGTTTCCAAAACGTTTCTCGCCTTCGGCCCCCACAACGCAAGAGTCGCCCAGTCTGTGGAAATTTCGCGGATGGTCACATCTTCATCTTCGACATGCATTTGGATCCACGACATATCGTTGCCGATGAACGCCGAGCCAGTCACAACCCAGAAAACTTCTTCGCCGCGGCGCGTGATGGTCACATCTGCTTCGACGCCGCCATTAGCGTTCAAGAATTGAGTATAAACCGCTGAGCCGATCGGTTTGTTGATGTCGCTGTCCGCCAGGCGATTGAGCAGAGTCAAAGCTCCGGAGCCGCTCACTTCGATTTTGCCGAACGAGGTCAGGTCGAAGAGAGTGACGCGTTCTCTGGTTGCTTGATGTTCCTGCCCAATGCGGTCAAAATACGGAGGCATGTTCCAACCCCATTCGCGTTGATCCGCACCGGCGCGTCGCCAAGGTTTTCCCGGCTGGAAATAATTGACGCGTTCCCAGCCGAATTTTTCACCGAAGACCGCACCCATTTCCTGCAAACGATGATGAACCGGGCTGACACGATGCGGGCGCGCCCATTCATTCTCATCGTTCGGATATTTCAACGCATAATAATATTTCACACCTTCGCGTGTGCGCTCAGCCGCATATTCGAGGTTGGCATAATTCGTTCCGAAGCGCGTAGCGCGATAGGCATTCACATCCTGCGGCGCTTCACCGCCGACGATCCATTCGGCCATCAGTTTGCCCATGCCGCCCGCGCCGCCATAACCGTTGAGCGACATGCCCGCCGCCATCCACAATCCGCGCGCACCAGCCACCGGTCCGAGCATGGGCTGGCAGTCCGGTGTGTACGCGCCGGGATGACAGACCAGCGTGATGATACCGGCCTCCTGTAAAAATGGAATGCGCCGGATCGCGCCCTCGAGCAACATTTCAAAGCGACCATAATCGGCGGGCAAAGTAGTGTTGCCATGTTCCCACGGCGCGCCATCGATCCATCGTGCAACGGGATTCGGCTCATAACCACCGATCACCAACCCGCCCTGCTCTTCGCGCATGTAAACCAAATTATCAGGATCACGCAAGCAGGGCGTGTCATGAGAGAACTCACGACCCGGAACGGCTTTCAATGCAATGTGCTGATGATCCACCGGGGTGGTCGGAACCTGGACGCCCGCCATCGCTGCGACGCGCGGCGCCCACATTCCCGCCGCGTTGACAAGAAGGTTCGTTCTGATCGCGCCCTGAGTGGTCAGCACTTTTTGAATTTCACCTTTGGCTGAGAGTTCGATTCCGGTCACGCGCGTATTGGTATAAACCGTGACGCCCATTTCCTTGATGATACGCGCCATCGAAGTCGTGGTGCTATACGGGTCAAGATGACCATCGCGAGGAAGGTAGATCGCGCCGTATAAATCTTTTGCACTCAACTGCGGCATGATTTTCAATGCTTCAGACGGTGCGATCACTCCAGCGTCCATGCCAATAGCTTTGGCGCGGCTGACACTGCGCTGTAATTCCTTGAATTGATTTTCGCTGGAGGCCACGCGCAAACTGCCGACATGATTGAACAATCCCAATTCGCTGTACAGTTCGATGCTGTACTTGCGGAATTGCATCATTGTTTTCGATGTGGAAAACTGTGTCACCAGCCCGGCGGCGTGTGAAGATTCACCGCTGGCAATTTCCCCTTTTTCCAACAGAATAACATCCGTCCAGCCCAATTTAGCCAGATGATAAGCAATATTGACTCCGTAAATTCCTCCGCCGACGATGACAACCTGAGCCTGATCTTTCATTGCAGCATATCGCCTTTCGAATTTGAATTAAACTACCAGATGCAAATCCGCTTCTTCGCGGGACCCGCGTCGGGGGGTCCGTTAAAGAAGCGGATATTTTTCAAACAGCAATCCCTATCATTTGCGGTCTAAAATCAACACTGCCTCACGCGAACATGTGACCTGTGATTTATTACCGATCTTTGGAAGTTCAAGGAACGGGTTATTGAACGTATCCATATTGAATTTTGTTTTGCCAATCGTTATTTGAATGCGCACGACGGACCCAAGGAAAGTGATGTTCTCGATCGTGCAGTCCACCACATTGGCCTTTTTCTGCTCAGAAGCAAAACTGAAACGCTCAGGACGAATGGCAATAAAAACCTTGTCGCCCTTCATTTGGCCGTCCACCTGATTTGCAGATTCAAATTGCACACCATCCATCTTGATGATGCCTTTTCCAGGATCGACCATTTCGGCTTCGGCAGTGTTCAATGTGCCTACAAAGTTGGCAACGAAGGCGGTCTTCGGAAAGTTGTAAATCTCGAACGGCGTGCCTATTTGTTCCTCCCTGCCCTCATTCATGACAACGATGCGGTCCGAAATGGAGAGAGCCTCCTCCTGGTCATGGGTCACAAAGACGGCAGTAATGCCAAGTTTCCTTTGAATTGCCCGGATCTCAGAACGTAAAGAGACGCGGATCTTTGCATCCAACGCGGAAAGAGGTTCGTCGAGCAAAAGTACCTGGGGATGATTGGCAAGCGCGCGCGCCAGAGCAACGCGCTGCTGCTGCCCACCTGATAGTTGGTATGGATATTTATCAGCGTGCTTCTCAAGGTGAATTAGGGAGAGCATTTCTGCTATGCGTTCTTTAACGGCGGATTCAGGTTCCTTGCGAATGCGCAGACCAAAACCGATATTTTGTGAGACAGTCATATTTGGGAAAAGGGCATAGGCTTGAAAGATCATGCCCACATTGCGCTGATTCGGGGCTTTGTCTGTGATGTCGGCGCCATCCAAAATGATTCGACCAGATGTTGGAACTTCAAACCCAGCCACCATTCGCAATGTAGTCGTTTTTCCACAACCTGACGGGCCGAGGAACGAAACGAACTCGCCTTTTTCTATATCGAGATTAAAATCCTGAACCACCACAGCGTCAGCAAATTGCTTTGAAATATTGGAAAGGGATAGGTATGCCATATTAATTCCTCACTTGTGAATGAATTATTTTGCCCCGGCAGCTTGTGGCCGGCCGCCCGTGACTATCTGGATTATTCCCATTGATGCCCAGATCAACAGGAAACTGGCAAAGGACAACGCGGCGGGTTCGTAGGCTTTATGCTGTCCGAGCAGCCATAGATATGGACTAAAGGCAGGCACATTCAAAATGGACGAAATAGTCACCTCGCCAACCACAATGGCAAAGGTAAGTAATGCACCACTCAGGATCGAGGCTCGCAAGTTGGGTAATATGACCTTGACGATGATCGTGAACCAGTTTGCACCCAGGCTTTGAGAGGCTTCAGTCAGTACCCGAACATCAATGGTACGCATACCCGTATCGATCGAACGGTACATCAGAGGCAGGGCCAGGACCGTATAGCCCATGACAACGATAAAGTTGGTCCCAACCGGTGAGTTGAGCAAAGAATCAGTCAGTTGTATGGAAGTAAAAGGGACCTTGATGGGGGCCCCAAATACGGAGACCAGCCCAAAACCCATGACAATTGCGGGGATAACGAGTGCCAAAGTTGTCACATATTCAACGACGCGGCGCGCTTCAGGCAGACGCAGGCGGATCCAGTATGAAGTTGGAACAACCAATATAAGACCGACAAGAATAGTGATAATCGCCAAAATGTTCGAGTAAACAAATGTTTGTAAAAAGCCGGGGTCTGCAAATGCTTTTTGATAGGCAAGCAAACTGATCTTGTCGCGTTCGATCCGCAGGGAAAAATCCAATGTCGCATACAGCGGCAGTATAAAATACAGCACCCCCAGCATATACCAAAATCCGCTCCACAACCGAGCCCTGCGTAGCCAGCTGAAAAATTTCATTTCAGCCACCTTTCGGAACGGGACTGCAGCCAAATGTAACCCGTTGTCGAAACCGCCATGATGATAACCATGCCCATGGCCATGGCGTATCCAAGACTTGGATTATGCAGGACATCGCCCGAGATCTGGGCTCGAAGCTGAATTGTAATGAGCGGGAGACTGCCTCCGGTCAGGGCATAGGCGGTGGCATATGCACCAAACGAGTTGGCGAACAACAGGAACATGGTTCCCAATATGGACGGCATTAAGATCGGCAGGGCTACATGCCACCAATATTGAAAAACGGTCGCGCCAAGGTTCTCAGCCGCCTCACGCCATTCATTCTTAAGCGAGTCGAGCGCAGGGGCCATGATCAACACCATAAGAGGAAATTGAAAATACATATACGTGAGGCTTAATCCCAAGAAGCTATAAAGATTAAAGCCCGCCGTATAAATATTCAAGCCAAAGACATTTTTTAAAACAGCAGTGATGAAGCCCGTGCGGCCCAGCGTGGCCACGAAAGCAAATGCCAAAGGCACACCCGCGAAGTTCGAAGCTACTGCTGAAAATGTAATCAACATGGAACGGAATACTTTGGGCAGGCCGCCTATGGTCACTGAATAAGCAAGGAAGAAGCCGAAGATTCCTCCACCAAGGGCTGTGACTGCACTAATTTGAATACTGAGCAAATAAGAGCTTACGATGGTTTGATTTTGAAAAAGCTCGACAAGGTTGGCAAGTGTAAACCTGCCCTGACTGTCTAAAAAAGCATCGATCATCAAACGGGCGGACGGCCAGATCAGAAAAAGAATTGCGAACAAGAAAAAAGGCAAAACACCCAGCCATCTTTTTGCATTGACCGGTGGTGTTGTACTTCGGGAAGCGGGAAGTGCTGTTTGTGCCATGACCAGCTCCTGAATAAAAGCTTTTTATAGTGAGACCCTGCTTTAGGCAGGGTCTCACTATGTTATTGATATTGATCTAAATTACGGGGCGGCCTTGATATCGGAACCAACCGCGGAATCCCAATTCTTGGTGATCAAGTCTTTGGCGCCGCTCAGTTGAGCGTCGCTCGGGAAGACTGCGCCGGAAACATCGGGAACGGAGGCGGATACGTCAGCAGGCACAGCGCCGCGTGCGCGCAGGTCAGCTTCGCGGATCGGGTGGCAATAACCAGGTTTTGCCATCCAGGTTAATTGTCCCTTGTCCGAATACAGGTATTCCATCCATAACTTGGCGGCATTGGGGTGCGGAGCATAGGCACTGATCGCCTGAACATATACACCAGCGAAGCGGCCACTCTTGGGGATCACAACGGTAACCTTCGGGTTGCCATTGAAGGAATCGACACCAGCGAGGGCATTGTAGTCCCAGGTGATACGGATGGGGGTTTCACCCTTGGCGACCAGGCCGTTATTGGCGATCAATGGAACCAGATTACCAGCCTTGTTGAGTTTGCCGAAAAAGTCGAGACCAGCCTGGGCATTATCGAGCGTGCCACCGTTAGCCAGGGCAGAAGCGAATACTGCTTGAATGGCCTGGTTCGAAACGCGCGGGTCGCCTGAGAGAGCTACCTGACCCTTGTAGGCGGGATCCAACAAATCGGCCCAATCCTGCGGAACCTTGGACTGAACATCGGTATTGACCATGAAGGCCATTACGCCATAATAGTCGCCATACCAATAGCCATCAGCGCTCTTGGCAGAGTCAGGGATCGTGGCCCAAGTGGAAACCTTATAGGGTGTGAAGAGGGCCTTATTGGCTTCGCCGAATGAAAAACCAACATCAACAACATCAGGAGCCTGTGGGCCTTTGTTGTCTTTGTTGGCGGTGATGGCGGTGATCTCATCGCCGGAACCAGCGTCCGGGGTGATCTCATTGATTGTCAAGCCATATTTTGCCTTGAAATCAGTAATAACGCCACCATAGTTGCACCAATCATGGGGAAGCGCAATAACGTTCAAAGAGCCTTCAGCTTTGGCTGCTGCAACAAGAGCATCCAGCCCGGAGGCGGCCGGGGCCTGTGTTACCGTTGGCGCTTGGGTCGCGGCGGGTGCGCACGACACCAGAATCGCGGCAGTCAAAAGCACGGATAGTACGATCAACAACTTATTCTTCATTCTCTTTCTCTCCTTTGTGAAATATTTTGGTGAGAGCAATCGCTCTCACGGCGCATATTATATACTCAATATGCCTTTAATTCAAAACTCAACCAGATCTTAACAAGGTTTTATTGTGAAATTAAACTCAGGTTTGAAATTGTAAGATGATGGGGTAGGAAGACTCATGTCAGATGGATTAATAGGCAAGACATGTCGTTCGCGCGCGGCGGGCCAAAATCCCCAAAGCAGCAGGCCGCATGAAACCAAAAGCAAAAGAATTCCAAGAAGGATGCGCACGCGCTTTGCCATGATGTGGTTATTATATACTGGATAACCCAAAAACCAATGATAGACTATTTATTGCTGTTCGCCGCTCGCATCTTTTGCCGCACGATTGCAGAGCAGAAGATGCGGTCGAAGAATCCAGCATAACCATCCGCATCGTACAGGATCATATAATCAGCCGGGCCATATTCCTCCGGCAAATATAAAATGCCGCCATTCGGATTGATCTCCAAAATAAACAACTCGCCCATTTCATTCATACGGACATCGCAGCGGCCATATCCGGTTGCGCCCATAGCAAGATACATCCGTCGGCCAATATCCTGCAAGCGCGAAGCCAGGCTTTGATCCGTCATCCGCCGAAACTCAAAGGGCACGGAATAATCCCATTTAATATCCGCGTGCCAGAAATCATCACCAGCAGGAAAAATTAATTCAGTGGGCGGATAAACAAACGGCTTGCTCAAATCTTCAGGGTTGTCAACGATGAAGACATTGAATTCGCGGCCGACGATAAATTCTTCGACGCGCGCCGACCCAAATTCCGATGAGATGCGTTCAAACTGGACCCGCAACTGATCCGCGGTCTCGACGCGGCTCTGCGCCGTCATGCCGAGACTGCTATAACTGCGCGGATGCTTGACCATCAACGGATAGCGCAGATCGCGGATATTCTTTTCGAGATCATCCCCCGCCTTGACGTTGTGTCCGCGCGCAAAACCGATTCCATTTTTATCGGCAACGGCTTGCATCTCTTCCCGGCTCGGATCATAGCATTTGCTATTGGCGCCCGTGAACGGCAGGTTGAGTTCTTCAAGAGCCTGGACAACATCGAGGCCGGGATAGTCTTCGTCGTCTGCGCCGTCGCACAAATTGAAATAAACATCGAAGCGATTCTCTTTGGCGAGCACGCTCAGCCTATCCATCACGGGCCGCCGCAATGTGACCATCTCCCAATCGAAATCTTTCAAGAACGGCGCTGGTGTAAAACCATAAGTTTCTTCATCGTAAAGGACGCACACGCGCATAAGTCACCTCGTTTCTAACACAAACGTTATCATAAAAATATTTTCTGTACAATGTTTTGTAGGTTCCTCTGCCCTAATATTTTCGCTTACTGTAAAATCAAAACGGTTGCAGAATAGTATTCATGGACTGGCATATTGAAACAGCAAGGGTAATACCATGAAAGTCTTCCTTTCGACACTCCTTATGGTCGCAGGACAGGCTTCAGTTCCACCTATATTGATTTGATCGAGCATCGTATCATCCCCTAGGGGGCAAAGCCGTACAGGGACAGAGTATAATTGCCTTGCGAGGTGAAATATGACAATCGCAGAAATCCTTAATTCCATAAAATTCGTAGTCGAACCTGATGGACATCAGTCTGCCGTCGTTGTGGATTTGGACGTTTGGGAGCAAATTGTCACGCTCCTTGAGGACGCCGAAGACGCAGAAGAAATAAAACAGGCGCGTTCAATCAAAGAAGAGACGATTCCCTGGAAAACCGCAAAGAAAGAATTGAAACTGGGGGAATAGTATGTATCAAATCGAGCTTCGCAGACAGGCATACAAAGATCTAAAATCCATCCCTGCCGATTATCCCCACCTGATCGCAGACACATTGATTCGCTCGAAGGCAACCCGCGTCCAACCGATTCAAAGAAACTCAAAGGTGACGCGGGTTATTCTTTGCGCGTTGGTATTTACCGCGTGCCTTACACATTGACGATAAAGCCAAAACCGTGATCATTTATCACATCAAACATCGCCGCGAGGCATATCGGTAAACCGGTCCCCTCTCCCATGGGAGAGGGCTAGGGCGCCGCACTGAGCCAGCCGAAGTGTGAGGGCAACATGAAAGTCTTCCTCAGCTCCACCTACCTTGACCTGATCGAACACCGCAAAGCCGCGCCGACTCCCCTCTCCCATGGGAGAGGGGCTAGGGGTGAGGTCCCATGAAGAAACTCGTGCCATTGCTTATCGTGCTTTTAGGTATCGCCCTTGTTATCGCGCCCATCGTAGTCTGGCTCGAACCACCTGCTGAAGGCGGAATATTCACCGTTGCAGGAGGAATAATCTCTTTCCTGGCTGGTTTAGGGACAAGCATCAAAGGCTGGAAAGATTTGTTCAAGAAAGACAAAGACGATAACAGCATCAAGCAGGAAATGATTAACCGCAGCGAGACCAGCACGCCCATTCAAGCCCAAACGGTGAACATTTACAACACCGCCCAATCTCCAATTACCAATTCCCAATCTTCCAAGAACACGCTTCCATCCCAACCCTACTTCTTCGGTCGCGCCAAAGAACTCGAAATCATTGCCTCCGCCCTCTCCTCCGAATCCCGCACCTGGGGCGCACTGATTGACGGACCTGGCGGCATCGGCAAGACCGCCCTCGCCATCAAAGCTACGCACGACGCGCCAGTGGATTTATTCGAGCGCAAGATCTTCATCACCGCCAAAGTGCGCGAACTGACCGCCGAAGGCGAAGCAAAACTGACCGACTTCACCCGCCCGACCTACCTTGCGATGCTCGATGAACTGGGCAAGGAATTGGGCACAGACGGACTCGAAAGACTCGCGCCCGATGAGCGTCCCAACGAACTGCGCCTCGCGCTGGCGGGCAAAAAGGCGCTGATCATCTTCGACAATTTGGAAACCCTGCCCGAAGAAGAGCGCACGCGCCTGTTCCAATTCCTCTCGCGCCTGCCCGAAGGCAACAAAGCCATCGTCACCTCCCGCCGCCGCACCGACGTGGACGCGCGCATCGTGCGCCTCGACCGCCTCGCCCGCGACGAAGCCCTGCAACTCATCGCCGAACTCGCTGCCAAATATCCGCGCCTCGCCCGCGCCTCGCAAAAAGAGCGCGAAGACCTGTACGAGATCACGCAGGGCAACCCGCTCTTCATCCGCTGGATCGCGGGGCAGTTGGGGCGCGCAGGCTCGCAGTGCCGCACCATCGCCGAAGCCTGCGCCTTCATTGACAAAGCTCCCAAAGGCAACGACCCGCTCGAATACATCTTCGGCGACCTGCTGGAGACCTTCACCGTCGACGAGACGAAAGTCCTCGCCGCGCTGACGTATTTCAGCCAGCCCGCCAAACTGACGTGGATCGCGGACATGACCAAACTGAAGGAACGCCAAGCCGAGACAGCCCTCGATGATTTAACCGATCGCTCGATCTTAATTACGAATTACGAATTACGTACTTACGTTCTTCCCCCGCTGACAGCGAAATTCATCCGCACACGCCGCCCCGAAGCCGTGACCCAGACAGGCGACGCCCTCACCAACCGCGCCTACGCCCTCGCTATGCAATACGGCGGATATGGCAAAGGCGACTACGAAAAAATCCCCATGCTGGACGCCGAATGGGACTTTATCTCTGCTGCCCTGCCACGCCTGCTAACAGGCGACAACTACCGCCTGCAATCTGTCTGTCACCAACTCTATCAATTTCTCAGTTTCACGGGCAGATGGGACGACCGCATTTGGTTATTTGAGCAAGCCGAAGCACGCGCCCTCGCTGCCGACGATAAAGAGAACGCAGGCTGGCGAGCATACAACACAGGTTACACTTATAGCCTTCGTAACCAACCCGCCGAAGTGCTGGCGTGCGCCTCGACCGCCTCGCCCGCGACGAAGCCCTGCAACTCATCGCCGAACTCGCCGCCAAATATCCGCGCCTCGCCCGCGCCTCCCAAAAAGAGCGCGAAGACCTGTACGAGATCACGCAGGGCAACCCGCTCTTCATCCGCTGGATCGCGGGGCAGTTGGGGCGCGAGGGCGCGCAGTGCCGCACCATCGCCGAAGCCTGCGCCACCCAAATTTGCATTCAGCGCAGGAAATGCTGGCGGAGATTGAAGCAGTAACGAGTAAAACGTAATTCGTAATTCGTAAAGAACGCGGTTGCCCGTTACGCATTACGATTTACGCATCACGCATCACTAAACCAAAACCCCAAGGAATCTCATGCCCACCTATCCACCCGAACCATTCCGCATCAAAGTAACCGAACCGATCCGCCTCATTTCCCCAAAGGAGCGCGAAGCAAAACTCAAAGAAGCAGGCTACAACCTGTTCTCGATGAAAGCCGAAGACATCTTCATTGACCTATTGACCGACTCAGGCACGGGCGCGATGAGCCAGGAACAATGGGCGGCCATTATGCGCGGCGACGAGTCCTATGCGGGCGCGCGCTCGTATTATCGTCTCAAAGCGGCAGTCGAGAATATTTTCGGTTTCAAATATTTTGTTCCAACACATCAGGGACGCGCTGCCGAAAATATTTTGTCGGCGTGTTTGGTCAAGCCCGGTCAGTACGTCCCAAGCAACATGCACTTCGACACCACCGACGCCAACATCCGCGCCCGCGGCGGACGCCCAACCAATCTCATCATTGACGAGGCCTTTGACCCCGCCAATCCGCATCCGTTCAAAGGCAACATGGACATCGCCAAACTCAAGGCCTTCATCGAAAAGGTTGGCGCGGAAAAAATTCCGTTTGGCATGGTGACCGTTACAAACAACGCCGGAGGCGGACAACCTGTCTCGATGGAAAACATCAAAGCTATCGCGGATGTTTATCACTCGCATAAAATTCCATTCTTCATCGACGCGGCGCGCTACGCCGAAAACTGCTTCTTCATCAAACAGCGTGAACCCGGCTACGAGTCAAAACCCGTTAAAGAGATCTCGCACGAAATGTTCTCTCTCGCCGACGGCATGACGATGAGCGCCAAGAAAGATGCCATCGTCAACATCGGCGGATTGTTATGCTTGAACGATGAATCGCTTTTTCAAAACATCAAAAATGAATTGATCCTGCGTGAAGGCTTCCCAACTTATGGCGGACTCGCGGGCCGCGACCTGGATGCGATGGCAGTCGGACTCTACGAAGGCCTCGACGAATCTTATCTCGCCTATCGACTCGCGCAAACCGCGTATCTCGCCGCGCGACTTAACGAGGCGGGCATTCCGACCATTCAACCCGCGGGCGGGCACGCGGTCTACCTCGACGCGCACGCGGCGCTTCCGCACATTCCGCAAAGCGAATTTCCTGGTCAGGCGCTGGCAGTCGAACTCTATCGCGAAGGCGGTATTCGCGGTGTTGAAATCGGATCGGTCATGTTTGCCTATCCTGATCCAGATTCAGGCAGGATGATCTATCCAAAACTTGAACTACTTCGTCTCGCGATTCCTCGCAGAACGTACACTCAAAGTCACATGGACTATGTTGCCGATACGCTGGCCAAAATCAAAGCACGCGCAAAGTCCATCCGCGGCTATAAATTTACATACGCTCCGGAATTGTTGCGTCACTTCACCGCGCGCTTCGAACCGCTATAATTAATCGCGAAGGCCGCAAAGTTTAAAGATTTTTCTTTGCGCTCTTCGCGATTCAACTTGACACCTGACACTTGACACGTGATACTCGATTCATGACCCGCTGGCTCAACCCTCAACCCATAGAAATCCCCGCTTCCTTCGCGGACTTGGGCCTGCCTCCGCTCATTGCGCAGACTCTCGTCCGACGCGGCATCCGCGATATCGACTCCGCGCGCATCTTTCTGCATTCCGACAGGCTTCCATCCACGCCATTCCCGGGAATTGAAAAAGCAGTTGAATACATTATTCTGGCTACGCGCACCAATCAGCCGATCTGCGTTTGGGGTGATTTCGATGTAGATGGCCAAACATCCACCACCATTTTGGTTCAAACACTTCAAGCCATCGGCGCGAATGTAACTTATTACATTCCAATTCGCGGCAAAGAAAGTCACGGCGTTCACATTGAAAGTCTCAAGCCCATCATCGATAACGGCGCAAAGTTAATCATCACTTGCGACACAGGCATCACCGCCCACGAAGCCGTTGATTACGCCAGCTCGCGCGGCGTGGATGTGGTCGTCACGGATCATCACGATCTGGGCGAGACTCTTCCGAACGCAAAGGCAATCGTCAATCCAAAATTATTGCCAAAAGATCATTTACTGGCGAATTTAGCTGGCGTTGGCGTCGCTTATAAACTCGCCGAAGCACTACTTGACACTCGACACCTGACACCTGACACACTACTTGACCTTGTCGCCCTCGGCCTCATCGCCGATGTTGCCTTGCTCAAAGGCGAAACACGTGCTCTCGCACAAAAAGGAATTGAAGCTTTACGAAACACCAATCGACTTGGTCTGAAAGTGATGGCTGAACTCGCAGGTGCAAATCTTGAAACGCTGACAGAAGAAACTATCGGCTTTACATTTGCGCCGCGACTGAATGCACTTGGACGATTAAGCGACGCCAATCCCGCCGTTGAACTTTTGCTTACACAAGACGCCGCACGAGCGCGATTACTAGCTGCGCAAATCGAAGGACTCAATACACAGCGGCGATTATTGACGAGTCAAGTTTACGAGGCGGCAGAAGCGCAACTGCGCGAGAATCCAGGTCTGCTTACCGAACCTGCCATTGTTCTGTCTCATCACGATTGGCCCGGCGGTGTGGTCGGTATCGTCGCAAACAGACTCGTTGACCGCTATCACAAACCCGCTTTGCTCTTAACCGAATCCGATGATGGCATTTTACGCGGCTCGGCACGCTCGGTGGAAGGGTTTCACATCACTGAAGCCATTTCCGCGAATAAAGATTTGCTTCTCAGTTTCGGCGGGCATCCCATGGCAGCGGGATTATCCTTACAAGCCGATAACCTGCCTGCCTTCCGCAAAGGTTTTGGCAAAGCAGTTGAAAAACAACTTGGTGAGATCGTTCTCGAAGAGCCGACTCTGCAAGTCGACGCGTGGCTCGGGTTAAACGAGATCAACCTTGAACTCGCCGCAGCATTGGAATCACTGGCCCCGTTTGGTGCAGGGAATCCAGAATTAACCATGGCAACGCGAGACGTGCACTTGAAATCTGTTTCGACGATTGGAAAAACAAAAGAACATCTTCGCCTGAACATTGAAGACAAAAATAGAAACGCACAAAGTATTCTTTGGTGGAACGGCGCAGATGAGGAGCTGCCGGAAGAAGGAGGCAAATTTGACATCGCCTATTCCCTGCGCGCGAATTCTTATCGCGGACAGAAGCAAGTCACATTGCAATTTGAAGAATTCCGCGTAATTAAAGAAGCGCCAATTGAGATAAGGCCGAAGAAACTTGAAATAACAGACCTTCGTTTGAATGTTGGAAAGTTGAAAAGTTTGAAAGTTGAAACGTTGGTGTGGGCTGAAGGCGTGGACAAAGCACTAGGAAAATCACGCTTTGAATTACACCAGGCTGATGAGTTCGCGATTTACACAACTCCCCCATCTCCTGCGGAACTGCGCGCCGCGCTGGAAACCGTCAAACCAAAAACGATTTACCTTTTTGCGATCTCTCCAGCCGCAGAAAAAACAGATGACTTCCTGATCCACCTGACAGGCATGACAAAGTTCGCCATCAAACAGCGCGGGGGCAAAGTAAAGCTCGCCGAAATAGCGTCCGCGACCGCCCAGCGCGAAGCGACCATTCGCCTTGGTCTTGAATGGCTCGCCGCAGGTGGACATCTGGTCATCGAAAGCGATGACAATGAATTAAAGCTTACAAAAGGTGATGGGATCGCAAATCAATATCTCCAGCGGGAGTTATATGGTGCGATCAAAGGCTTGCTTGAAGAGACCGCCGCATATCGCGCTCACTTTGCAAAAGCGGACTCAAAAACTCTTCTTGAATATTAGGAGACCATGAAACGAAAACTTCCTGAACACGGCTGGTGCTTTGTGTGCGGATCTGAAAATCCGCACGGTATTGGAATAACCATGTGGGTGGACGATGATGGCGTGATGACCTCGGAATTCACGCTGACCGACGCACAGCAGGGTCCACCCGGACTTTCTCACGGTGGCGCATCTGCCGCGATTTTAGATGAGACGATGGGATTGGTTGTGTGGGCGGCGGGGATGAAAGTCGCGGCGGTCAATCTGGAGATCAACTATCACAAGCCTTTGCCGCTTCATCAGCCTCTGAAACTCGAAGCGCGCATCACTGAAAAAGATGAGCGCAAAGTTTTTTCAACGGGCGAAATCCGCTTGCCTGACGGGACACTGGCCGTCAGTGGACGCGGCATTTACGTCGTTGCGCCACATTTGTTTGAAAAAGTAGAGTTTGAGAAAAAGTAATTCCGTTATTGATTTTTGTCAGGACGGCTGACTTTTGCAAAGCGCGCGTTCGTCAATTTGGCAAGATCGGCAACCGGCAGTTTGATATTCAAGCCTCTTTGCCCGCCCGAAACATGGATTTCAGAAAAGCTTTGTGCCGAAGAGTCGATCACGACCTGAAAACCTTTGTTGATCAATGCCAGCGGGGAAATCCCTCCCGCCTGCAAACCGGTCACTTCTTCGGCTTCGCGCTCGGTGGGAAGATAGACCTTTTTCTCGCCCAACGCAGCGGCCAAGAGTTTCAGATCAACACTGGATGTGCCGGGCACAACTGTCAGCAGAGGTTTACGAGGTTTATCGCGGGTGACGACAATCGTCTTGAAAACGGCAGCCGGATCGAGGTCAAGGAGACGAGCCGTTTCAAGGGCGCCAAGTTTTTCGGCCGGCAATTCATATGCCGTATATTTAACTTTTCGTGAATCCAGGAGTCGCGTTACGTTGTTTACAATCATCATATTTTCTCGGTTTGCCATAAAATTATAACTGCGAAAAGATTGTCGTCAACAAGTTTTCAGGATATAGTAATGCAATGTGTGACACCATTATCGCCACCGCAGATGTGACAAGAGACGGCATCGCCATCCTTGACAAAAACTCAGACCGCGAGCCAAATGAAGCGCATCACATCGTGCGCCATCCCGCCGCAGACTTTACACCCAACAGCCGCGTCCGTTGCACCCACATCGAATTCCCGCAAGCGAAGCATACCATCGCTGTAGTTCTCGCAAAGCTTTTCTGGATTGACGCTCCATTACCAGACATCGGGCCGGATCCCGTTTCGACGTTCGACTCTGCCACTTTATTTTGGCGCCACGAACTTCTGCACCGCTCCACTTTGCGCGACCACGAAAACCTGGTGGCGATTTTTGCGAGCGAGCGCGATTCGCTCGAACGTGAATTTATTGCCGAGGCGTTTTCCGCGCGGATAAAAGATTCTGCCACCCACGCCAGAGTCAGCGCGGAATGTTTCGCCCGCGCCGACAAAGCCGAATCAAAATGGCTGGCACGCGTCCAAAGCGCACCGTCCAAACAAAACTGGTTGCACGCCCAGGCATGGACTGGATTCAATCAAGAAGCCAAAATGCCGACAAAGTGAACTTTAGAATTATCTCTACACTATGGTTGTTTTTGAAGCTCGAACAAAGTAACCCCATAATACACCGTATCCTTTGAATATTGCGAAGGAATAGTATAGATGGCTATTGCATTTACTTTAATTCCTTCATGCTCTTTAATGAATTGGACAACACCTCGCATCGTAGAATTATCAACCATTAAATAAACGTTCCTTTTCTGATAGAAGCCAGCAGGTAAAGATTGAATTTGAAACTGCTGGAGCACATCATCATAAACCGGAGAGAAGGTACCCCAGTTCGTTACCAGGTATTGAGCCCTCGGAAAATTCAAATACAGAGGGTCCGACCACTCCCACGGTATCCCGTAAGATGGGGAAACGATCAATGCATCCTTTTCGATTACGCCCCTAGTCTGCAAAGTTTGTATTTCAGACAATATCTCTTTATAGATTAATTGCCTGCGAACATTATTTTGGCTTGTAACAATTGAGTAGTGTACAACAAATGTCACAGCCACCAACAAAGAGAAAAAGATATTTTGGAAACCAAGTCGAGAAAAGATATCGCTGCTCTTTGAAATGATGGACTCTTGGCCTACTTGATCACTATTCCAATACCAGCTCCAAAAGGTAAAAATCACAACTGTTGAAATTAATGACAACAAAATTCGTTCTGGCGCTTTTTGAGTCCACTGCAACAGAATAACAATTGAAATAACAAAAGCTGTTGCAACCATCGAGGGTATAAGTAATCGTCTCGTCGACGAGCCGCTCAAAAGAATTGCAAGCCAAAAAGAAATAATTATCAATATATAAGGAAGTGCTGCAAAACCAGAAAGACGGTCTGGAAGAGATAAAATCAAGTTGAAAATCGTTTTTTGCTTGTCCGACACATGTTGAACCAAATATTGAAGTTTTTCAATCGAATACACATGTGAGTCCACTGCAAAAAGGTATCTTACCCTCCTCAAAAGGGGAAAAGTTTACTACAATAGGGCCATGTTCAAGAAAAACACCAAACACTTGCAACCTGCGCTGATCAGCGCTGCCAGCGAACTGCCCGAAAAGCAGCGTAAACGGCTTGAAGCGTCGTGGGCAGGCACCTTCTACCGTGAATTCTTCTGCCGCATCGCCGAAGATATCTTTTCGGTCTTGTATTCCGACCAGCCTTCGCGCCCGAACGTCCCGGTGAACGTGCTGGTGGGCTTGGAGGCCCTGAAGGCAGGCTTTGGCTGGAGTGACCAAGAGCTCTATGAGAGCTACTGCTATAACCTGCAGGTGAGGTATGCCCTGGGCTACGACCGGCTGGGGGATGGCGATTTCGAAATCCGCACGCTGTACTACTTTCGAGAGCGCCTGAGCCAGTACAACATAAGAGAAGGCGTGAACCTGCTGGAGAAGGCCTTCGAGCAAATCACCGATGCGCAAATCGCGAATCTGAAAGTTCGCACCGGAATGCAGCGCATGGATAGCACCCAAATCGCCAGCAACATTGTGGATGCCAGCCGCCTGCAACTGCTGGTAGAAGCCCTCCAGCGCGTGCGGCGCGTCCTGAACGAAGTAGACCAGGCACGGTTGGCGGAGACCTTTGCACCTTACATTCAGGACAGTGCCGGGCATTACACCTACCGGGTAAAAGGCAAAACAGCCATGCAGGAAAACTTGCAGAAAATCGGGAAGACCATCCATTCCTTGCTGGCCGAACTGAAAAGTACTTACTCCGCCGAAAGCGCCTATCAGGTCTTGGAACGCATCTTCGCTGAGAACTTCGACTTGATTGAAAGCGGCATCCGGGCCAAAGAGAACCAGGAACTCACCTCCGACTGCCTGCAATCGCTGGACGACCTGGAAGCTACCTATCGCAAGAAGGGTAACACCCATTACAAAGGCTACGTTGCCAACTTGACCGAAACCTGCGATCCACACAACGAGGTGCAACTCATCACCAAAGTGCAAGTGGCGCCTAACAACACCGACGACTCTCAACTCCTGGCCCAGGCTCTGCCCAATCTCCACGAACGAACAGACCTGGAAACACTCATCACCGATGGCGGGTACGGCGGCGAGGCCAGTGACGACGCACTCCAGGACCAGCCAGTGCAACTCATCCAGACTGCCCTGCGCGGCGCCAAACCCGATACAAGCAAGTTGAACCTGTCTGACTTCGACATCCAGCAAAACCAACAAGGCAAACCAACCACTATCACCTGTCCGCAGGGACAAACCGTCCCTGCCCTGCCTGGCCGCATGACGGGCTGGCAGGCGCGCTTCGATCCGGACATCTGCTCCACCTGTCCCTTCCAACAAGACGGGCGCTGCCGAGCCAAACCTCAGAAACGAGACCCACGCTATCTGCTCTACTTCACCTTGAAAGAAACCCGGGCAGCCAAACGGCGCAGAGATCATCAGGCACACCAAGACGATGGCCAGAACTTACGAGCTGCGGTGGAAGCCACTGTGCGCTCGTTGAAACATCCCTTCCCGGCGGGGAAATTGCCGGTGCGCGGGCATTTCCGCATGACCTGCCTGATAATCGCCTCTGCCATGAACCTGAATGTGCGCAGAATCTGGCGC
>Ga0172371_10003593_pt1 | contig 23913 bp, 22 predicted proteins | sample Lak12m_FD_114543 | JGI IMG/M metagenome (GOLD analysis project Ga0172371, IMG submission 114543) | Freshwater microbial communities from Kabuno Bay, South-Kivu, Congo - kab_022012_12m | ecosystem: Environmental > Aquatic > Freshwater > Lake | place: Democratic Republic of the Congo: South-Kivu...
AAGCGCCTTCGCGCAGCCCTTCGGGAAGCCCTCCTGAGCACACGGGAGGGCTTTTCTGCGTCTTGAGTGTGCCGCATACTTCCCGCGGACCGGTGTGATGGTCACCCCGGTTAGGCGAACCGCGGAGGTGTGTGCGATGACCCCATTGCGACAGAAGATGCTCGAGGACATGCGGCTGCGGGACCTCGCAGCCAAGACGCAGGAGGCCTACGTCGGGGCGGTGCAGTCGCTGCCTGAAATCCCGGTCCCGGTGATACCTATAGCGTGGGCGGGGGGAGGCCGATCTTGGCGAGCCACTCGCGCTGTCGCTTGCTGACCTCCCGCAGGAGCCGTGTGCCGTCGGGCAGGCGGATGGCGCGGATTTTGCCCATCTCGGCGAGGAACTCCGCCACACTGGTCCTCTTGAGCATGTCCGCGCGGCGCATCCGGTTCTCGATCTCGGCGCGGAGCACCAGGGCGAGGAAGGCGAGGAAGATGCGCCCCTCGGCGACGGTCTGCTGGCCCGTGCGCAGGCGGTGCTGGCCGTCCTCGTTCTTGAGCAGGTCGAAGAGCTTCTCGGCACGGTCGCGGCTGCGGTACTCCGAGAGCACGGCGACGGCGTCCCGTCCGGGGGTGTCGCAGATGACCAGTTGGTAGCCGGCGTTGGCGGCACGGGCGGCGATGGCACGTGGCCGGCGGCGCAGGACCAGACGGCCATCGGCGGCTTGCTCCAGCCCCAGGCAAGGGGCCAGTTGGCGGGCGTTCTCGGCCAGCCAGCGGCGGGCCTTACCGGGGTCGTCGAAGGTCTCGCCGGAGGCCTTGTGTTCGAGAACGAAGACGCTCTCGTCCAGCGCCGCCGCGCGGTCTGCGTGCCGGCGTGGATCGAAGAACAGGTGGGCTTCGACCTGGCGGGATTCTCGACGCTTGCCGCGCTCGCTGCAGCCCATGTCCACGGTCCAGGCCGCACGGACGTGGCGGACGGTTCTGCCTTCATGGAAGATGGACCGCTTCGGGGAGTTCAGGGCGGCTCGGTACCTGGCCACCAGATCGGTGGACTGCCTGCAACTCAGCAGGACTCCCAGCGTGAAATGGTGCCCTTTGAGGAGCAGGTCGCGGGCATTGCTGTTGCTGTAGAACCCCCGGTCCAGGGCGAACTCGATGTCCTTCAGGCCGAGGGTGCGCAGAATCCGGGCGGTGGCATCGAGCGTCACCACGTCCGGGACGCTCCCGGGCACGAGGCGGCAGAACAGCGGCATGCCGTCGCCGCGGTCGCAAACCAGTGCCAGGTTCTCCTGGGGCAGGGGCTCTCCGTCACGGTTGTGTCCGAAGGCGGCTGCCTCCAGTGCTGCGGCGTACGTGGAGATCGAGGTCGTGTCGTAGACCAGTCCGCGCGGGTGCCGCCGCGCCGCCATCCAGGCCTGGTAGAAAGACTGCCGGTCCGACTCGGCACGGCCCACGGCCTCCATCAGCCGGGAAAGGCCCGGGGAGGAGAAGTCGAACTGCGCGATGGCTGCCGGCAGCCACAGGTCGTCCATCCAGGCCTCGGCCAGGTAGAGCGGTTCGCCCCGAACGGCCTGGTGCATGGCCAGGTGCAGCAGGGCCAGCCCGGTCTCCTCGCCGAAGGCCTCGGTCAGGCAACGCTGCAGCCCCGTGGCGAGTGCCGCCTCGCCCAGTACGTAGGACTGTCCCACCAGCGCGGTGCCCAGGTCGCCGCGCGCCAGGCCGCCCGTTGCCTCTGCGCTCGCAGGACGACCCGTGGCCCCGCCGCACAGGCCGCGCAGCCAGGCTTCCACCGCGGCGACGCTGCCCGCCTCTTTCACCCGGCGGCGAAGTTCCTCCAGACCGACCTCCACACGGGCCCCGCCGGCGACCCCCTTGCTGACCCTCACCCTGCCGCTGGTGCCGTCCAACCGACCCACGTAGAAGCGCTGCTGGACCGCCCCGCGACGTCCCCCCTTGAGGTCGCTCCAGGTGGCCACCGTCGCATAGATGGTCGTGTAGCGACCGCCTCCCTGCCTCTGCGTGGTGAGGTATGCCATCGTGCCTGCCTCCGCCTCGGAACCCCGGCCCGTCCGGGTCCGCTAATAGGTACTGTATAATACCTATGCCCGAAAAGCAAGCATCTGCCTCAAATAAAGCGCCAGGGAGATCGGAAGTCACCTAGGTATCACATGCGGTGGGATTTTGGGGCTAAACGCAACGTTGGGCAGGATGGCGATCGATAGGAGGCGTTTCCCTACCCCAGAAAGGGCTGACGCCCGCAACGACGAACCTCTCGGACGCCGGCAGGGCGGGGCCTGGGGAGGTGACATGCGTCCGGTGGCGAGTCAGGCTGGCGATCCGGCTGCCAATGGACTACATTCATGGTCATGAACCAGGTCATGATCAACATCCACGAAGCCAAGACGCATCTCTCCAAGTATGCTCGGCGAGTGCGTCGGGGCGAGGTGATCATCCTCTGCTCCCGCAACCGTCCCTTTGCCGAGATTCGGCCTCTGCCTGCCGCGGGTGCAGAGCGGCGTCCGTTCGGGCTTGCCAAGGGGCGTCTTGCCCTGCCTTCGGACCTGACCGGACCGGACCCGGAGATCGAGGGTCTGTTTGCCGAGACCGGCCTGCCATGAGGCTCCTGCTCGATACCTGTGCCATGCTCTGGTACTTCGACGGCAGCGACCGCATCCGCCCGGCCCTGCGGGACACCCTCACGGACCGGCACAACGACCTGTACTGCAGCGACGTGAGTCTGCTGGAGGTGGTGATCAAGTACCAGCTTGGGAAGCTCCCCCTGCCGCGTCCGCCGTCGCAGCTCATTCCGGTGCTGCGGGACCGCCACGGCATCGAGCCCCTCGCCCTGGAAGCTGGCGCCATCGTCATGCTGGAGTCCCTGCCTCTCCTGCACCGGGACCCCTTCGACCGCCTGCTGGTCGCCCAGGCCCTGGATCATCGCCTGACTCTGGTTACCCCCGATCCCCTGGTCCGTCAGTATGCCGTCCCCTGTCTCTGGGATCCCTGACCCGCGCCATCCCGGGCGTCTCCTGAGGGCGTGGCCCTGCGGGGCGAGCGGGCCTGACCGTGGCAGCCGGTGTCGTGCGCCAGCGCGCGTGGAGGATTGTCAGCATGAAGGCTATCGGTGCTCTGCTTGCCATCGGACTCATCGGCAGTGCCGTGGCGGCGCCGTCGAACTGCCGGCTCTACCTGGCCGAGCAGTACACCTGGGAAGAAAAGACGGGGTTCTACCTCGATCTGGAGGGCGCCGAGCTGGCCACGCTGCCGTTGATCCTGGGGCTGGCGGACGGCAACGAGTGGCGCTTCGCCAGCCATGTCCCCGGGTTCGTCCCGGACCGCGACTACCGCATTCGGGCCGTGATCGGTCCGGCGCGTTCGGAGGTCCTTCTCGATGGCCAGCCCGTGTTCAGCCTGGAGTCCGCCTGGAAGCGGTATGCGCGGGACCTGGTCGTCAACAACCGCCCTGGCTGGGCCAACGATCCAGGGGACTGGGCGGCGATCATCCGTTCGGCGCAGGTGACCGTGACCCGCGCCGGCGCCGAGGTCGCCCGGCACGAGGTCGATCTGGGCGCCTGGGCCGGGCAGCCTGCCGCGCTGCTCCTCTTCGAGCGCGCCAGTCCCCAGGCCCTGCCCGTGACCCTTGGCGCCGACGACACGCTGAGCCTCGACATCAGCCTGCGCTTCGTCCGTCCGGACCTGAGTCCCCACGTGGCCTTCATCGACCGCTTCGGGCAGGCCATCGCGGCGGACTACCCCGACAAGGTCCGCGACGAGGCCGGGCTGCAGGCGGACATCGCCGCGGAGGAGGCCCAGCTCCGCGAGGTGCTCGGGCCGGGGCCTGTGCGGCTCGGGTTTGATGCCTATGGCGGCCTGGACCCCGCGCCGTGGCAGGAGCCCGCGACCGGCTTCTTCCGCGTGGTGCAGCGGGAGGGCGTCTGGTGGCTGCTGACCCCCGAGGGGAACCCCTGTTTCTACACGGGCGTGTGCGCCGTGCCGCAACTGACCTGGGAGACGACCCCCGTCACCGGGCGCGAGCGCCTCTTCGCCTGGCTGCCGCCCCGCGAGGGGGAGTTCGCCCCGGCCTGGAGCCGGAACCAGTGGGGCATCGAGGACGGCACCGAGTACTGCTGTTTCTACACCGTGAACCTCATCCGCAAGTACGGCGCCGAGTGGGAGGCGCGGGCGACGGCGCAAGCCCTGCGGCGGCTGCAGGCGGCCCGTCTGCAGGGCGGCAAGTGGGGCTGCGGGGTGCCGCTCGCCAGCACGCCGGTGCTGAACCGCGCGGGCGTGCCCAACCTGGCCGGGCATCCCGACGTGTTCGACGATACTGTGGTGGCGCGCCTGCGTGCGAGCCTCGCCGCGCAGATCACGCCGCGCTTGCGGGACCCCTGGGTCGTGGGCTGGTCCTACGGCAATGAGTACGACGAGATCATCAAGCGTGACGAGATGCGCCGCATCGCCGCGATGGCTCCCGAGACCCCGGCCCGCCGGGCGCTGTTCGCGTGGGCCCTCGAGACGCTGTATGCAGACGACCGGGTGCGTCTCGGCGCGGTCTGGGGCGTGAAGGCGGCAGACCTCGAGGCACTGCACCGGAGCCAGCCCCAGGTCCCCGACGCGGACCTGGAGACGCTGCGCCTTCACTACGAGAGCCGCTACCACGAGACGGTCTACCGGCTGGTCAAGGAGATCGACCCCAACCACCTGTACCTCGGGTTCTGGATCGTCCCGACCTGGTGGGAGAGCCCGGATGACTGGATGGCGACCGTGCCGCACTGCGACGTGATCGGCTATGACCGGTACACCCCGGAGTTCGCCGACGAAGCGCTGCTGGAGCTCTTCCGCAAGGCCGGCAAGCCAGTCCTCTGCGGCGAGTTCAGCCATCCGCCCTGGTATGGCGGCTCGCGCGGGTTCGGGCGCTATCCCTGCTGGGCCAAGGACGAGGAGGAGTCTGTCCAGCGTTACCGTGAGTGGGTTCGCGACGCGGCCCGCAATCGGTACTGCGTCGGACTGATCTGGTTCCTTTTCAGGGACCAGCCTCTGACCGGCCGCGGACCGGGCACGGGTGAGGCCCTGGTCCATGGCGAACACTACGCCTTCGGACTGGTGACCGAGCAAGACCGGGTACGCTGGCCCCTGCTGAAGGCCATGCGCGAGGCCAACGGCAAGGCCGCCGAGTGGCGTATGGGGAGGGAGTGACCCCGACGGGAGCCCCACGGCGACGCCGTACGGCTCCCGTCTATCGGAGTGTTCGTCACGGGCACACGCGGGCCAGTGAAGGACGCTCCGTCAGATCACCTCGAGCTGGTCCTTGCCCGGGAGGGCCGGGAAGGGCGCCGTGGGGAGGGTCTGGTACCAGAAGGCGACCGAGGCGATGTCGTCCTGCAGGGGCAGGTAGCGCCCGCCACTGCGCCAGCCCAGGGCCTGGATGGTGACGCGCAGGTCCTCCTCAAAGCGCACGGGGTCGGTGATGTGCCAGCGGTAGAGACCGAAACGCTGCTGGCTCTGGTAGACACCGTCGGGCCGGACCACCTGGTGCAGACCCGTGTAGGGCGTCGAGAAGGGCTGGTACTGGCGTGTCTCCCGGTTCTCGAAGTTGTAGGAACCGCAGAAGTAGTCCTCCGTGCCGGTGCCGCAGACGGTGGGGAACTGGCCATCCCCATCCATGAAGAACTTGATCTCGCCCTCACCCCACCAGCCGGTGTTGTTGACGCCCCAGGCCATGACCGTGCCCACGTAGTGCCCCTGGCCGCGGACGCCGTCGAGGAGGGTGTAGTCCTGCTTGTAAGGCAGGGGATTCGTGCGCCGGAACTGGGCGTGGAAGTAGGCCGCGTCGGCCGGCACGTCGGTGAGGGTGTAGTTGACCTGGTAGTAGACCGTCATGGCCTCCACGGCGAGGTTCGTCATCGTGATCCGGCAGCGCTTGCGGAAGGGCATCTCCCAGTAGCAGTTGAAGGCGCTGCCGGGGTTGACGCAGACGGGCAGCGAGGAGATCTGGGCAAAGCGGCCCCAGCCCATGCCGAAGAAGTCGCCCACCGGGCACTCGACCGAGGGCTGCTCCTGGTCGTCCCAGTAGATGCGCAGGATGCTGAAGCGCCAGTTGCCGGTGGGGGTGAGCCACATCTGTTGGATGGCGCCGCTGCCCTGGATGTCGGCCATGACGAAGGTCTGTCCCGGTTGGACCTGGACCGACGGCGAGATCTTCCAGCCCTGGCCCAGCTCGCGGGCGCAGTTCCTGCCGGTGCCCTCCGTGGCCATGGCGGCCTGGCCCTTGGCGCCGGTGAAGTTCTCAGGGCTGATGGAGCGCGTCTGGGCCTTCGAGAGCAGGCTCAGATTGCCCAGGTTCATGCCAAGACCGTTGAATGCCATCGCTCGATCCTCCGTGCGTGCCAGGGTGACCACCGACGCCATGCCGCAGCGTCCCGGCAATGTACCACGCCAGGCCACTCCGTGCGCAGGTCGCCTGCTGCCGTGACGCGCCGGCTAGGCGAGGTTGCCGAGCCCTACGAGGTCGGCGCTCGGCTGGCAAAGGCCAAACGGCGGGGCCCGCGCCACCACAGCCCGGACGGCCACGATTCGGGGACCACCTCCGTTGCAGCCTCCCTCTCGGGGCGGTACACTGGACGGCGTACTCATAGGAGGTCCCATGGCCGGTACCCCTGTTCCCTCACTGAACGCGCTCGCCGCGGTCTGTCTCATGGCCTCTGTCGGGGGTGCGGTGGATCCCCTGCCCGCCGAGATGGACGAGATGCAGTGGTGGGTCCGTGCCGCCGTTGATGGCGATCCCCGCCCGCCGCCGGCGCGCCTGGGCCTGGAGGTGGTCGCCAACTACGGGATCGTGCAGCCCAACGGCCGTGGCGCGCAGCCCCTGCGCCTGGGGCCAACGGCCTACCCCCGCGGCCTCTACTGTCACGCCCCGAGTCGGCTGGTGGTACGACTGCCTGCTGCCGGGCGGACCTTCGAGGCCCTGGTGGGGGTGGATACCAACGACCAGACGTCCGGCGGCCGCGGCAGCGTGGTCTTCAGCGTGCACGCTGGCGAGCGGACGCTCTGGCAGTCGCCCCTGCTGCGCGAGGGCATGCCAGGCACCCCGGTTGCCGTACCCCTGGAGAACGCCACCGAGTTCGGGTTGGTGGTCGGCGATGGTGGCGACGGCATCTCCTGCGACCAGGCGGACTGGGTCGAGGCCCGCGTGACGCTGGCCGATGGCACTACCGTGTGGCTCGGGGACATGGCGCTGCACGACCGCAGCCGGCCGCCGGCCGACACCCGGCCGCCCTTCTCGTTTGCCTACGGTGGTCGTCCGTCGGCGGAGTTCCTTGACCGTTGGCGCTGCGCACGGTCCTCCCGCCAGCTCGAGGACCCGCGCCACGGCCGGCGCACCGAGCATGTCCTCGAGTACACCGATCCCCAGACGGGGCTGAACGCCCGGTGCACGGCCATCGAGTATGGCGACTCCCCCACGGTGGAGTGGACGCTGGTGTTGGCCAACACCGGGGCGCAGGATACCCCCATCATCTCCGAGGTGCGTCCGCTGGACCTCCGCCTCCGGCGCGCGCCGGGGGGCGAGTATGTGCTGCGGCGGATCCGTGGTGACGACTGCACGCCGCAGAGCTTCGCGCCCCTCGAGGAGGTCCTGGCCCCCGGCGCCGAGCGCCGCATCGCCAACACTGGCGGGCGGCCCACCCAGCTCGAGTTCCCCTACCTCAGCATCGCGGCCCCGGGGCAGGTCCTGCTCGTGGCCCTGGGCTGGCCCGGACAGTGGGCCATGGGACTGGTGCGGGACCAGGACGACGGCCTGGCCATCAGCGGCGGCCAGGAGCTGACCCACTTCGTCCTCCACCCGGGCGAGGCGGTGCGTTCGCCGCTGGTGGTGCTCCAGTTCGGCGAGGGCGACTGGTTGCGGGCCCAGAACCTCTGGCGCCGCTGGATGCTGGCCCACAACCTCCCCTGGCCTGGCGGCAGGCCGCTGTCCACGTTGCGTTCGCTCTGCACCGGCAACTACTACCCGGGGCTGATGACGGTCGCGGCGCAGGAGAAGGCCTTCCTGCAGGCCCACCTCGATGCCGGCGTGGCCTTCGACGTCTGGTGGCAGGACGCGGGCTGGTACCCATGCGATGGGGTCGGCTGGCCCAAGGTCGGCACCTGGGAGCCGGACCCGGTGCGCTTCCCCAGGGGCCTGCGCGAGGTGAGCGACCTCATGCACGCGCACGGCAAGCGGTCCATGCTCTGGGTCGAGCCCGAACGCGTGCACCCCGGCACCTGGATTGCCGACAACCACCCGGAGTGGGTCCACGGCGGCAAGGCTGGCGGCCTGCTGCGGCTCGATGACCGTGCCTGCCGCCAGTGGCTTACGGACCACATCGACCAGCTCCTTACCGAGCAGGGCATCGACTTCTACCGGCAGGACTTCAACATCGACCCCCTGCCGTTCTGGCGGGCTGCCGATGCGCCCGACCGGCAGGGGATCACCGAGATCCGTCACGTCGAGGGCTATCTGGCCTACTGGGACGAGTTGCTGCGCCGGCACCCCGGGATGCTCATCGACTCCTGCGCCTCGGGCGGGCGCCGCAATGACCTGGAGACCCTCCGCCGGGCGGTGCCGCTGCTGCGCAGCGACTGGTACGCGTCACCGGAGGGCCAGCAGTGCCTGACCTACGGGCTCTCGCTCTGGCTCCCCTACCAGGGCACCGGCGTGATCTACCAGCGCGATGCCTACTGGTGGCGCAGCAGCATGGTTGCCGAGATGAGCTTCGGCCCGGACGCCCGCGGCCTCGACGGGATCGACCTCGACCTGGTGCGCCGCATGGTCGATGAGCACCGCCGCATCTCGCCCTACTTCCTGGGCGACTTCTGGCCCCTGACCGCGCATGACGCCGGCCTGACCCTGTGGATCGCCTGGCAGTTCGACCGGCCCGACCTCGGGCAGGGCGTCGTGCAGGTGTTCCGGCGGTCTGAGAGCCCCTACGAGGTGGCGCGGTTCCGGCTGCGCGGCCTCGACCCCGCCGCCACGTACCGCCTCACGGACCTGGTGACCGGCGAGTCGGCGCAGGCCTCGGGCCGGGAGTTGCTGGACCCCGGGTTGCGCGCGCAGATTGCCGACCGCGGCCAGGCGGCCGTGGTCGTCTACGAGCGGCAGTGAAGGGCCCCCCTGTCGGCAGAGCGTTCTGGAAGCGCGGATCCCCGTACCCGCGCGGCGGGTTGCGGGGGACCCGCCCTCCACGTCGCCGTGTCGCCAGGGCCGTCTTGAGATCCGCGCCTCCAGAGGACCGCGCGGATACAGGGACCCGCGCGGCCCGGCTTCGCCTGCTTACGGCGCGTATTGCCTGACCGCCTGCAGCATCCCGTGGTCAGCCTTCAGGTCGCCGCCCAGGCGACCGAACTCCACCACGACCGCGTCGGCCCTGCTGCCGGCGCCGACCGGCTGAGGCGCGGCAGGCGACAGACAGGACGTGACCAGGGCCACACCGGCGCCGACGAGGACAACCGCACCGACCCACACCCAGGCTCGCATCAACACGGTCTCCCGGCCACAGGCTGGGCCCTCCAGCCGTGGCCCACGCGGCCCCACGATCCGGCGGCATCGTCCCGCCGAATCGCAACATGCCTGGCCGGCCCCCGGTGAACAAGGCGGGGGCGAGCCGCCGGCGGGGTGCTGAGCCCCAACGCGGCAACGAGTCGCCCGCACTCCGACGCTGGACCTGACGGCCGGCGCGGTGCCAGACTCGGCCTCGGCGTCACGAGAGGACTCTCCGGAGACCTTGCGCCGGGCGCATCCGGCGGTACCGTTCCGGCAACCGCTACCGGGAGCCGGGCGTGCCTGCCGTCGTGCCGGCACCGGGGCTGGTTGCGGGATGGGAGGCGGAGCCATGGCCATCCTCATCGACATGCACGTGCACACGCGCCTGTTCGCAGGGCCGGAGCGCCTGGGCGGGGGAACCTATGCCACCCCGGAGGAGCTCATGGCGATGCTGAAACCGCACGGCGTGCGCCGGGCGGTCATCCTGCCGGGGGTGAACCCGGAGTGCTCCTACATCCCCCAGGGCATGGGCGAGGTCGAGGCCATCGTCGCCAAGTACCCCGACTTCTTCATCCCCTTCATGAATGTCGACCCGCGGGCCGTGGGCAACTCGCCGGACGCCGATCTCGGGCACGTGATGCGCTACTGGAAGGCCCGCGGCTTCAAGGGCATCGGCGAGGTCTGCGCCGTCCTTCGCTTTGGCGATCCGCTGATGGAGAACCTGTTCCGGCACGCGGAGGCGAACGGGCTGCCGCTGACCTTCCATATCGCGCCCACGGCAGTCGGGCACTATGGCATCCTGGACGACCTCGGGCTGCCGGGCCTGGCCGGGGCCCTGGCCAGGTTCCCAGGGCTCACGTTCCTGGGGCATTCGCAGCCTTTCTGGTCGGAGATCAGCGGCGACAACACCGACGCCATCCGCAACACGTATCCCAAGGGCAAGGTGGCCCCTGGCGGCGCCGTGGTACGGCTGATGCGCGAGCATGCCAACCTGTGGGGCGACCTGTCGCCGGCTGCCGGCAGCGGCTACAATGCCATCTCCCGGGACCCCGACTTCGGCTACGCCTTCCTGGAGGAGTTCCAGGACCGGCTGCTGTTCGCCACCGACATCTGCGACCCCCGCAACCAGCTCACCCTGATCGGCTTCCTCAACGAGGCCGTGGGGAAGGGCCGGATCACGCCCGCCGCCTACGAGAAGATCGCCTACCGTAACGCCGAGCGCCTGCTGGGAATCCAGGTGGCCTGAGCCAGGCCGGGTCGTGACCGCCTTGGGGAAGCCGCGTCAGTAGGCGACCACGTGCAGCCTCGGCACGCGCCGGAAGTCACTCGCGTTCCGCGTGACCAGCGGGACCCGGTGTCGCAGCGCCGCGGCGGCAATCCACAGATCGTTCACGCCGATGAGGCGTCCCGTCCGCCGCAGGTCTCGAACCACGCGTCCGTAGAGGAGCGCGGTCTCGGCGTCCACCGGGAGCAGATCGAAGTGGTCCATCGTCAGGGTCAGCAACGGGTCCGCTGGGTCCTCGAACCCTTCGGCGAACTCCCCCAGAGCTGTCGTCGGCAACTGCATGGTGGCGTCGGCATGGGCGGCCAGGAAGCTGTGGGCCGGTCCCGAGCCGTCGCCGGCCCGCTGTTCCCGCTGGAGGTCGATCAGGAAGGTGGTGTCAAAGGCTAGCGCTTCTGCCATGGATCCTCCGGCGGCAGGTCGTCCCTCTGCGCCCGGTCCAGGGCGCCCAGCTCGGCTTCGGCCAGCGTGGGCGCTGAGGACACCGCCGCCAGGAAGGCCCCGCACGTGTGCCCGGGGCGCTCCCAGGCGGCGCGCTTGATCACCTGCGAGAAGGACTCATCGGGGCGCTGCCGGGCTCGGCGCAGGCGCGTGTAGGCATCCATGTCGATGGAAATGGTCTTCGTCGCCATACCCATACATGTACATGCACATGCACCTGGCGTCAAGCCGGCTCTGCGGGCCCGGCGCCGCAGCGTTTGGAGAGCAGCCAGCGTTCGCGCTTGATGAACTCGCCGTTTTCGAAGGTCTGTTCGCAGGCCGGCTTCTTCTCCAGGTGGTTGAAGCAGCTCCGCATGCAGCCACGGGAGCCCTCGATGCCGTAGCTGCCGGCGCCGGCGCCGCCGCCCCAGTGGGCCAGTTGCCAGTGGCCGTCGACGAGGTGCCCGCTGGGGTCCTCCGCGGAACGCCGCCAGGCCCCCAGCGACATGGGCCAGCAGAGCTTGTAGCCCATGTCCTCGGTACAGGTCTGTTGGGTCACATCGAACTCCCATCCTGGCAATGACTTGTGGAGGAATGGAGAGACCTGCGGGTCGCCGCCGTGGTAACCCAGTGTGCAGCGTCCCATCTGGACGTCGCCCCATTCGTAGACCTTGTCCTCGATCTGGACCTTGACGGTCTTGCCCTCACGGAGGTGCGGGATGGCGTGTGCCTGGCAGCCTTTGACGCAGTTCATGCAGCGGTCGCAGATGGAACCCGGTTCCACCAGGGGGTCCGGCTCGACCTCCAGGTCCGTGAGAATTGCCGCCAGCCGCACGCGCGGGCCGAACTTCCGGGTGAGGAAGACCTTGGCCCAGCCCGGCTCGCCGATCCCGGCGCAGGTACCCACCATGCGGATGGAGAAGTGGACCTCCGGCGCCACGGCTCCCGGCCGAATGGGCGCGTCCGGAGGCTGTGTCTCGGGGACGCCCGGGTAGTAGGGGACGGCCTCGAAGCCATGGTCTTCGATGAAGCAGGCGGTCTCATACACGCCCATGGGGATGAAGAAGCTGTTCAGCAGGCCGTGGTAGCCGAAGTAGGTATACGTCGGCCAGTAGGTCCCCTCCTCGATGCCGCGCCAGTTGCCGCGCAGGATGCGGCGGGCCACCGCGATGACCGTCCGGCACTCGGGGAAGAGGCTGGCCGGATGCATGCGGACCGGGGCATCCCTGAAGCGTTCGATGTTCGCGAAACCGACCAGATCCAGTCCCTGGGACTGGGCGAAGGCACGGATTTGCTCTTTGGTGACTCGTTGGGCCATGGTCACTCCATGGGTTCGGCGTTCGGTGTTCGGTGTTCGGTGTTCGGTGTTCGGTCACGTCCCCGCCCGCCTTGGCGGCCGGGACCTGCCGCATCCCGGCCACGGCATACGGAGTTGCAGCATCCCACCAGCCAGCGGGCGGATGGGCTGGCTCGGCGTGAGGGCTTCAGCCCTTTCCCGGACCTCCCGCCTCTCACGGCGTCCCCTGCAGGCTCACCTCGCCATGGGCGTTCCGGGCCCAGGCCGGCCGCCGGCGGAAGGGGGTCTGGAGGACATTCGCGATCCCGTGCGTCTGGTCCAGGTGGTGCACGCAGGAGCGCACGCACAGGGCCCCGAGGCGGTCGGGCAGGCCGGCCGGATGGTCGCCGTTGGGGCGGGCACCGTTCTGGCAGCGGCGGCAGGTCCCGTAGTCGATGGTGCCGACGGTCATGGTCTTGCCGGCGACGGTCATGGTCTTGCCGTCCTTGATGGCGCCCAGAGGGCAGCTCTCCGCGCAGGCCCCACAGTGGTCGCAGACGGCCCTTTCCAGCATCGGGGTCGGGGCCAGTGGCGCGTCGGTCAGGATGAGCTGGAAGCGCTGGCGCGGGCCGTATTCCGGGGTCAGGACCTCGCCGCACAGACCGATCTCACCCAGCCCGGCCCGGACCGTCGCCTCGCGGACGTCAATCATCACGTTGGGAGCCGGCAGGCCGGGCTTGACGGCCACCCCCGAGGGAGGGATCCGTGCATCGAGGTCCTGGATAGGGCAGGCCTCCCAGCGATGGTCCTCCAGCCAGGTGGCCAGGGCGATCGTGGTGACCGCCAGCATGCGGTCCTTGAGCCAGGCCAGGCCGAACTGGCCATAGACGTCGAACTGCGTGCCCTCCTCGACCCCGCGCAGCGTGCCGCGGGTGATGCGTTTGCCGACCACCACCACGCTGCGGGTCTCCGGGAAGATCGAGCGGGGATGATGGTCCGCGGCCACGTCGTCGAAGCGTTCGATGGGAGCGATCCCGAGAAGGTCGACGCGCTTCTCCTTGGCAAAAGCGGCGAAGTCACGAGTGAGCTGGTCCACGATCAGATCCTTTCGTAGGTGCCCGCTATGGTCCTGGCTGCCTGGAGCAGCCGTCTCAGCAGATCCGCGCGGCGGCCCTTGCGGTCGCGTACCGTTGGGTAGAACAGGCCCAGGGCTGCCGGCATCGGGGCCTGGCGCAGAGGCACCGGCACCGCCAGGGCCAGCACATGGCTGGCCGGCTTGGCGAACTGCGCATAGCCCGCGGCGCGCACGGCCGCCAGCGCCTGCACGAGGGCTTCCTGATCCGGCGCCTCGGACCAGGCGGCCCCCGGCAGACCGTGCCGGTCAACGTGCTCCTGTACCCCCTGCGGCGTCCGCAGGGCCAGCAGGACGCGCCCCGTCGCCGTGTCGTAGAAATGGTCATCCACCCCCCTGGCGGCGGTGACCCGCAGTTCGTGGGCGCTCTCGCAACTCAGGATGCTGTGCCGCCGGCCATCCAGGTCCACCGCCAGGACCACGGTCTCGTTGACCTCGGCGTGCAGGTCCCTCACCGGTCCCCTGGCCGCATGCCGCAGTCGTGCCACGGAGGACTGGCCGCTGCCCAGGCTCCGGGCGCGCTCCCCCAGGGCGTAACGCCTGTTCTCCGCCCGCTGGCGTGCATAGCCCAGTGTCACCAGCGTCGCCAGCAGGTTGTGGACCGTGGGCACCTTCAGCCCGCTGTCAGACCCCAGCTCGGTCAGCATGCGGCCCTCGTCGCCACCGGCATCCAGCAGCTCCAGCAGCCGCAGGGCCCGTTGGACGGACTGGACCATCTGACCGATCTTCCTGGTTTCAGCAATAATGAAATGCCATCAATATCGATAAACTAGACCCAGTGCCGCAGCGTGTCAAGGGGCCAGGCCCGGGGGTCAGGGCTGCTCCAAGAGACCGTCAGTCGGCTCTGGCTGTAGGGCCGGAATCCGTCCGGCGCCAGGGGTCCCCATCGGAGTGGGGACCTATAGATGCAGGCACAGGCACGCCACCCCGCGAGCCACGATCCTGGAACAGCCCTGCCCCGGGGGCCGCGCCGTGGGAGGACACGGACTGACACGGACGGGCACGGACGTGGGCACGGGGGGCCGCGGTACCGTGCCGGTTGTGTCGTCCGGAGGCGGGGTTATCTTGGCCTGACAGACCCACCATGGTACCCTCCGATACCCATACGCCACCGCCGTCGCTGCCCATGGCCGCGGGCCGTCCTCTGCTGATGTCGGCGCCCATGGCGGGCCTGACGCACAGCGCTTTTCGGCGCCTGCTGGGTGAGTTGGGCGGTTGCGATGTGGTCCACACCGAGATGCTGGCTGGCATGCGGTTGCTGGTGGAGCGTCCCGACTCACCCTACCTGAGGCGTCGGCCCAGTGACGGGCGGGTGGCCTATCAGCTCCTGCTACGGGACCCCCGGCGGCTGGACGAGATCGTGGACCGGCTGCGGCCGTGCCGGCCCGACGGCCTGGACCTGAACTGCGCCTGCCCGGCGGCCTCTGTCCGTGCCGTCGGCGGTGGCGTGGATCTGTTCAGTGACGCGCCTCGCCTGGAGGCCGTGCTGCGGGGGTTACGCCGGCTATGGCCTGGCCTGCTCAGCGTCAAGATCCGCCTTGGCCGAAGCCCGGTGCCGGCGTGGCGGGAGGTGCTGCTGGAGCGGCTGCGCCTGTTTCGCGACGTCGGGGTGGACCGGCTCACGGTGCACCCGCGCTTTGGCTCAGATCGGCTGACGCGGCCGGCCCGGCACGACCTGCTGCCGTGGGTCTGTGCTGAGGCCGGCATGCCCGTGGTGGCCAATGGCGATGTGCTTGGCCCGGAGACCCTGGCCGCGCACCCGGAACACTTCGCCGCCTGTGCCGGAGTGATGCTGGGCCGCATGGCCGTCGCCCGGCCGTGGGTCTTCGCTGCATGGCGCGGCGGTCCCGGCTACGGCGCGCCAGACGCAGCCTGCGCGTGGCGCCGAATGGCCGACGCTGTGGAGGAGGATTTCCCCGCCGACAAGGCCGCACCGCGGCTGCGGCAGTTCACGGGCTGGTTCGCGCGCAACTACCGCTATGGGCACATTCTGGCCGGTCAGGTGCGCCACCTGGGAGAGGTCGGCCTGCTCAGGGAACGGGCCGAGGCCTTCTTCGCCACGGCGCCGGAGCTGGTGGTCACACCCTCCCTGTACGACCTGTAGTGCCAGGCGGGTCCGTCTCAACAGAAACGCCTGCAAGCGAGGTCGCCTGCAGGCGTTTTCCTATCATCCGAGCGCAACGGGGTCGCGTCCCGTCAGTTATTGGCCCAGAAGGCGCCGCGTTGGCAGTTCTCCGCCCGGAACCACTCGCAGTGGCCGTCGCAGAAGGAGAGGTTCAGCCCGTCATTGTGGGCGATCATGCGCGGATGGATGGCGTTGGGGTAGACCCCGGTGGTGTTGGTGCCCGGGCCGATGTACAGGCAGTTGCGGGGGTCGGCGCCGGTGGACTTCAGGCCGCAGCAGACGCTGTCGCCCAGGAGCGGCAGCTTGGAAGGCCGCTTGATCGAGGCCAGAAGGACCTTGGGGATATAGATGTTGTTCACACGGTTCGCGCCGCCGACGCCGCAGAAGTTGTAGCCTATGTTGGCCGGAATCGGGGTTGCGGTGCTGGCACCGATGGTCCCCGACCAGGCATAGGACGTGTAGCGCACGTCATAGGAGGGGCACTTGTAGGTCTTGGTGTCGTTGACGTACGGGTAGACGGCCCCCGCCCAGTGGATCAGGCCACCAGCCCCCGTGGCCGCGTTGCCGGTGCTGTTCCCCAGCAACCGCGTCGGGTAGTACTCGGCGTTGGAGTCCACATAGAGGATCATGCCCAGGGTGAGTTGCTTGGTCTGGTTGGTGCAACTGATGGCACGGGCCTTCTCCCGGGCTTTGGCCAACGCCGGCAGCAGCATGGCCGCCAGGATGGCGATGATGGCGATGACCACCAGGAGCTCGATCAGGGTGAAGCGTCTGCAGTTCTGGCGACCCATGGCTCTTGCCTCCCGTTCGGGTTGCACCCCATTCGTGAAGGAACCTTGAATGCCATACTAATTACCATGCGGCGCCGTCCACGTCAAGAGCCACTTCGTGCGATCCTGGTCGCCCGGCGGGGCCATCCGGGCCTCCTGCGAGCGTCGGCCGCGCATCCGCAGCTCCCCGGCGCTACAGTACGAATCCGCGCTCTGGCATTCAGCCGCTGCGGAAGGTAGAGCATGCGCACGATCCTCTCGTGGAACGTCAACGGCATCCGGGCCATCCAGAAGAAGGGCTTCGCGGCCTGGCTCGGCCGCGAACGCCCCGACCTTCTCTGTGTGCAGGAGACCAAGGCCGCCCCGGAGCAGTTGGACGCCGAGGTGTTGGCCCCGCTGGGCTACCGGAGCCTCTGGGCCGTGGCGGAGCGCAAAGGCTATAGCGGCGTGGGGACGTATGTGCGGGAGGAGCCCCTGGAGGTGGAGTTCCTCGGTTCCCCCGAGTTTGACGCCGAGGGCCGGACGCTGATCGTGCGCTACCCGGACCTCTGCGTGGTGAACTGCTACTTCCCCAACAGTCAGGAGGAAGGGGCCCGGCTCGACTACAAGGTCGCGTTCTGCGAAGCCGTACTAGACCGCTGCAACCAGCTCGTCGGGGCCGGCCGGGACCTCGTGCTCTGCGGCGACTACAACATCGCCCACCAGCCCATCGACCTCGAGAACCCCAAGGCCAACGAGCGCAACCCCGGCTACCTGCCGGCAGAGCGCGCCTGGATGGACCGTTTCATCGCCGGGGGCTACGTCGATACGTTCCGCCTGTTCTGTTCCGAGTCTGGCCGGTACACGTGGTGGTCGTACCGGTTCCGAGCCCGGGAGAAGAACATCGGTTGGAGGATCGACTACCACTGTGTCAACGAACGGTTGCGCGGGCGGGTACGGGAAGCGACGATTCAGGCGGACGTGATGGGTTCGGACCACTGTCCGGTGCGGCTCGTGCTGGAGTGAGGGGGCATGCCGGTTGCCCCGGCGGCTGATGCCTCCACGGAGAGCCTGGCGGCGATGACGAACGACCTGCTCTACGGGATCAATCCTGCCTTCGAGGCGGTCCTGGCCGGTCGCCGGGAGCTCCACCGGGCCCTCCTGAGCACCGGGGCTGCCGGTAACCCACGGCTCCGCCGGCTGGCCGACCTGCTGGGCGCACGACACGTCCCCTGCGAGTGGGTCGAGAAGGGGCGCCTGATCGACCTCTGCCAAAGCCATGAACACCAGGGCGTGGTCCTCGAGACCGGGCCCTACCCTTACGCCACCGAGGAGGAGGTCTTCGGTCAGGCGCGGCTGGTTCTCCTCGACAACATCGAGGACCCCCACAATGTCGGCGCCATCCTACGCACGGCCGAGGTGCTGGGCTACGGCGGGGTCCTGCTTCCCAAGCGCGGGGTACCCCCGGTACTGGCCTCGGTGGTCAAGGCTAGTGCCGGGGCCGCTGAGCACCTGCGTATCTGCCGCAGCGCCGCGGCCCCAGTCTATGTCAGCCGGGCTCTGGAACGCGGCTTCACGGTGGTGGCGCTGGACGGCCACGGTCAGGCCCTGCTCGCAGACGTCGTCACCGCCCGGCCGGAGCGCCTGCTGCTCGTCTGCGGCGGCGAAGACCAGGGCGTTGGCCAGTTCATCCTTAACCAGGCCCAGTTCGTCGTGCGGATCCCGCAGCGCGGGCGTGTCGGTTCGCTGAACGCTTCCGTGGCGGCAGGGATTGCCCTCCATGCACTGGCCTGAGGCCCCCGTGTCCACACGGCGGCACACCCCAGGGCGAAAGGCGCGAAGACGGTGACGACCGACGATCGGACTCCCAGGGCCTTGCCGGGCCCGGTCCAGCCACCTGCAGGACCGCGGTTGGAGGCCCCCGGTGCCAGGCTCGAGGCGCTCCTGACGAGCTTGCCGTCGGAGGGCCTGACGCTGGCGGTGCTCCGCGACCTGGTGGGGCAGGACGGCCTGCTGATTCTGGTGATCTTCCTGACGCTGGTCTTCATGATCCCCGTCTCGATCCCGGGGGTCAGTACCGTGTTCGGGGCGGCCATTCTGCTCATCGGGGCCAGCCGGGCGCTTGGCCGCGGCCTCTGGCTGCCGCGGCGTCTGGCCCGGCGGCTGCTGCCGGCGGAGCGGCTGCGGGGTGCCCTGCGCCAGGGCAGCCGCTGGTTGCGGCGCCTGGAGCGCATCAGTCGTCCGCACCGCCTCAGTCGGCTGGCCGGCGCCGGGGCCATGGCCAGGCTGAATGACGCCGGCCTGGTCCTCGGCGCCCTGCTGCTCATGGCCCCCCTCGGGTTCGTGCCCTTCAGCAACACTCTGCCCGCACTGGCCCTGCTGCTCCTTGCCATCGGCCTGCTGCAGCGGGATGGCGTCTGCGTGCTGCTCGGCCACGTCGCCAACCTGGCGACCCTGATCTACTTCGCCCTGCTGGCCGTTGGCGGCACGGTGGTCATCCGCGAGGTCATCCAGCGCCTGTTCGGGTTGGGGTCATAGCTGCCCTTGATGCGGCAACGTCAGCACCGTTGAGGCGAGTTCCCGGCCACGCCGGGAACGCCTGGAGGGCGGGTCCTCCGTAACCCGCCGCCGGGATGCGGAGAACCCGGCCTCCAGACCGCAGGGAGCTCTTGGCGGTTTGAGGCGGAGCTTCGCTGGCCGTCGTGCCGCCCTCGACACGGCCCTTCGGCGGCTCGGCTGGGCTTCCTGGCGGGCGCCCGCTTGCTGACGCGCGCGGCTCGGCTGGGCTTCCTGGCAGAGCCGCGACCGTGAGGGAGCGGACAGGCATCCATGGCCGTGTTCCGACGCGGCGGGCGCAGGCGCTGTTGCGGCCTACCCTCAGTCCAGTGCCCGGTTGCCGGGCGGGCCATCCGGTTGCCGCCACGGGCGGGCTCCGCTATAGTATCCGCCATCATTCCGGCCAGCGCCGGACCCCTCTCCAGAGAGCATCAGGCGGGCCCGAACCAGCCCAACAGAAGGACACGGCTATGAGCACCATCCTGGATGTGCATGCACGCGAGGTCATCGACTCCCGTGGCAATCCGACCGTCGAGGCCGAGGTCGTCCTGGAGAGCGGCTCGGTCGGCCGCGCCGCGGTCCCCAGCGGCGCCTCCACCGGCGAGAATGAGGCCCTGGAACTGCGGGATGGTGACGAGAAGCGCTACCTGGGCAAGGGCGTCAGCAAGGCCGTCGACAACGTCAATGAGAAGATCGCCCCCGAGATCGAGGGCATGGATGTCTTCGACCAGGTCGCCATTGACCAGGCCATGCTGGACATGGACGGCACCGAGACCAAGAGCAACCTCGGCGCCAATGCCATCCTGGCGGTGTCCCTGGCCGCCGCCCATGCGGCGGCCGAGGAGCTTGGCATGCCCCTGTTCCGCTATGTCGGCGGCGTCAATGCCAAGGTCTTGCCCGTGCCGATGATGAACATCATCAACGGCGGTAGCCACTCGGACGCCCCGATCGCCTTCCAGGAGTTCATGATCCGCCCGGTTGGGGCGTGCTGCTTCCGCGAAGGTCTGCGCATGGGCGCCGAGGTCTTCCACAACCTCAAGAAGCTGATCAAGGCGCGGGGTCTGAGCACCGCGGTTGGCGACGAGGGCGGCTTCGCCCCAGCCTTCCACGGGACCGAGGATGCGCTGGACAGCGTGCTCAAGGCCATCGAGAAGGCAGGCTACAGGCCCGGCGATGACGTCCGGATCGCCTTGGACCCGGCCGCCAGCGAGTTCTTCAAGGACGGGGTCTACAACTACGCCAAGTTCGAGGGCAAGAAGGGCGCCCAGCGTACCAGCGCAGAGCAGGTCGAGTACTTCGCCTACCTGGTCGACAAGTACCCCATCGACTCCATCGAGGACGGCATGGCCGAGGGCGACTGGGACGGCTGGAAACTCCTCACCGACCGCCTGGGCAGCCGCTGCCAGCTCGTCGGTGATGACGTCTTCGTCACGAATGTGAAGTTCCTCAAGAAGGGCATCGACCAGGGCGTGGCGAACTCCATCCTGGTGAAGGTCAACCAGATCGGTTCGCTCACCGAGACCCTGGACGCCATCGAGATGGCCCACAAGGCGGGTTACACGGCCGTTATCAGCCACCGGTCGGGCGAGACCGAGGATGTGACCATCGCCGACCTCTCGGTAGCGGTCAACGCCGGCCAGATCAAGACCGGTTCCATGAGCCGCACGGATCGCGTTGCCAAGTACAACCAGTTGCTGCGCATCGAGGAGATGCTCGGCGACGCGGCCCAGTACGGCTGCTGAGTGCCAACCGGCACTCGTTTCCGTTGCCACGCGGGCTGACTCAGACGGCTCACTGCCCGCTATGGCGGTTTGTGGGGGTTCGCCCTCCATGGGGCGGTTGTGTTTGCCGTGGAGGGCGAGGCTCTGCAGGCTTCCGCAGTCTTGGCGCAGGAGGCGGCTGAGCCGTCGCGAGCCCTGCGAGCGGGTCCCTGCGCCCGGTCCCAGGTCGCCCCTATCAGCCCCCGTGCCGGCGCCGGAACTCCGCCAGGAGCACGGCGGCGGCACACGCCACGTTCAGGCTCTCCACCCAGCCGCTGCCGGGGATTGCCACCAGGGCGTCGGCGGACCCTGTGAGCTCCTTGGACAGTCCCGTCGCTTCCGAGCCCAGGAGGAGCAGGCAGCGCGAGGGGACGCCCCGGTCGTAGGCCGACACCGGGGCATGGCTGGAGGTCGCGACGACTTCCAGCGCGCAGCGCCGTAGTCGCTCGACGGCAGCGGGCCCGGCGTTCACCGTCACCACCGGCACGTGCTCTGCGGCGCCTTCGGCAGTCCTGCACACGGCCGCCGACAGCCGTGGCACCGTGCCGGCTTCACCGCACTGCACCACGGCGGCGACGCCGAAGTGGGCGGCGACCCGCAGGATGGCCCCCAGGTTATGCGGATTGGTGACCCCGTCGAGGAGCAGGACACACACCGGCCCCGTCTGCGCCGCGAGGCGCATGCACAGTTGCTCCAGGGCCAGCCGCAGAGGCGGCTTGACCAGCAGGCAGATCCCTTCGTGGTGGGACGACTGCGTGATGCGGGCCATCTCGTCGTTGGTCACGATGTGATAGGCACGGTGCTGGGAGGCGCACCAGCGCAGCAGCTCGGCAGCGGCCGTCATCTGCGCCTGGGTGACGTAGGCCCGGACGATGTCGTCTGGGCGCTTGGCGAACACCGCCAGGCAGGCACCCAGACCGCAGAGCCTGGCCTCCTCCGCGACGGCTCTGCCCGGGGGGCCGTCCCGCCGCAGGGCCCGGCCCGGCTCCCGCTCGGGGGCGTTCCGGGGCTGGCCACGGCCGGCGGCTTCGGGGTGGCTCGAGCCCCGGCCCGGCCGCGCGTCCGGCCGGGGCGGACCCGCCCGCCGTGGGCCGGGGGCGCCAGGCCCGCCGTCCCGCCTCGGCCCCCGTGCCGGGTCCGGGCTGGCCGGCCGGCCCGGAGGCCTGGGGCGCGGCGGTCTACGAGGCGTATCACCAGGGTTCACGCGAGACCTCACTCGTCGGTTTGGGGAGCGGATCGGCAAGCACCACCGCAGGCAACATACCCCGGCCGCCGGCGAATGGTATCCGGCAGCCCTCGCCGCCCCGGCCTTCGTCTTCTTCCGGGCGGTTCGCTCGCGGCACAACACGTCCGCACCGGACCTCCGCATCGCGGTCAGCGACGGGGACTAGCGGCTACCGTGGAGGCGGTATCAGGGCGCCGAGCAGAGGTCAGCGGCGAAACGGGGCAGGGAGGGGTCTCGAGCCCCCATCACCAGGATGGCCTTGGCCTCGGTGCCGGCAGCGAGGCGCCCCAGGGCGTCCTGCCGCGAGTCGGCGGCCACCACCGGGAGGCCGGCGGCAGCGTACTCCGCCGCCACCTCCGCCGTCGTGGGGCTGAACGACGAGGAGCCGCCGGCGTAGTAGACCGGCAGCAGGACGAAGCGGTCCTGGGCCTGGAGGGCCGTACCGAGCGTCTCGCGCAGGTCCTGGCGCATGAAGCCGAAGGGGCCGTAGCCATGGGGCTGGAAGAGGATGGCCAGGGGCGAGCCGGCGGCCTCGCGGGCCGTAGCGATGGCAGCGGCGACCTTGGCGGCGTTGTGGGCATAGTCGTTGTACACCGGGATGCCCTGCGCGGTATGGCCCACCAGTTCGAAACGCTGGCGCACTCCCCGGAACGCTTCCAGTGCCCGGCAGACCTCCGCCGGCGGCGCCTGCACTCCGGCCGCCTGGAGAGCCGCCAGGACCGCGGCCGCGTTGACCGCGGAGTGGTAGCCGAACATGCGGCTGTTGACGACTCCGGCCCCGGCCAGGCGGAAGGTCGCTCCCTGGCTCCCGGGCCGATAGTCGAGGGCCTGGATGACGGCGGCGTCCGCCACCGGGCCTGAGGCAAAATGGCGTCGCGTCGCGGGACCCCGTCCGGTGAACTCGGGGGCGAGGTCAGCAGGCAGCACGCAGGCCTGCCGGCACCGGTCCAGGAAGTGGCCGAAGACGCGCACCAGCTCTGCCCGGCCGTAGTGATCAACCCCGATGTTCAGGACCAGGCCCACATGGGGGGAGAACTCGACCAGGCTCCGGTCGCTCTCGTCGACCTCCACCACCAGGAACTCGGGCTCCGGGTCGGCGGCGAAGTTGCCAGGCCGCTGGGCGGACTCGGCCTCCAGCATGTAGCCGCCATCCACCACCAGGACACGGCGGCCGAGGGCATGCAGGCAGGAAGCGATCCAGGCGGTGACAGAGGTCTTGCCGGCGGTGCCGGCGACCGCGATCTGGAGACCGGAGTCGCGGTTGAGGAGGGTGGCCAGGGCCCGGGCCCGGGAACAGACCGGCAACTCCGGGCGGGCCGTGAAGTCCGGGTTACCGGGCTCGACCGCGGCGGAGGCGATGAGGAGGTCGGGACCAAACGCCTGCGGACCGCTGGCATCCTGCGGGTAGATCGGGATGCCGAGGCCACGGAGCTTGTCGACCAGCTCCTCGCGGCCCGGCCCGGCCAGCATCCGGTCGCTGCCCGCGACGGCGTAGCCGCGTGCCTGGAGGTACTGGGCGAGGCCGCTCATGCCGATGCCGCCGATGCCGACCAGAAAGGCCCTGGCCGGCGGCGGCGGGAGGCGTACGTCATGGCCCGTGGCGGCCGTCATAGGAGCAGGCCTGCGGCCCGTCAGCGGCTTAGGGGTAGAGGGCGGACCACGAGGCCAGGGAGTGCTTCCCGCCCTGGGTGATGGGTGTCAGCCGGCTGTGCCAGGTGTCGACCATGTACAACTCCGACCGTCCGCCCGTGCGCCGGCTGCACACCACGTGCCGGCCGTCCGGGGCCCAGGAAGGCGATTCCCAGCTTCCGGCGGCGTTGGTCACCGTGCGGTGTTGGTGTGACGAGTCACCCATATCGACCACGCCGACGGCGTACTGGCTGCCGGCC
>Ga0172371_10003594_pt1 | contig 23907 bp, 21 predicted proteins | sample Lak12m_FD_114543 | JGI IMG/M metagenome (GOLD analysis project Ga0172371, IMG submission 114543) | Freshwater microbial communities from Kabuno Bay, South-Kivu, Congo - kab_022012_12m | ecosystem: Environmental > Aquatic > Freshwater > Lake | place: Democratic Republic of the Congo: South-Kivu...
ATTTATGTGGCATGGTCGCAGCGTGCTAATCCCTTCTACATTTGCTTGGCCTGGCAGCTCAGCCTCAATCCTTCGGCTTCTACTTGCCACAACGCTGGTTGGAATCTTAACCGTGGAGCCGATTAAGCCCATTTATTGGTATCAGTTAGGTTCGACCCTGTTGCCCATGTTCGGGGGCCATCTTGTTCTCGTAGATGCCCTCTACGCCGCTATTGCTGCCCTGATACTTTTGGATTTGTCATCGAGAGCCTTGCCATTTGCACAGTGGCCTTGGCGTCTTCTGCTGTATTGGATGCCCATCGCCGTCTGGTCACTTGTCAGCGTTTCTTGGGCTCCTATGCCGACGGTAGCGCTTTCAGCATGGCTAGATGAAATACTACTGGGCGTCATAATCATGTGTTTTGGATATTCTGTCGGGTTTCGTCGATTGCCTGTAGCGAACGTCGCCAAGGCGGGTTTCTTGCTGGTTATGGCCTATGTTTCAATAAGGTCGCTATTTGTCGTCAATAGCCTCGATCAATCGATAAGTTCGACCTGGTTTTGTCTGCTGCACCCACTGCTTTTGCTATGGCTGGCAGAAAGTTGCGAATCCAATCAGCGCTCAGGTCTGCTGATCTCTGCAGTTATCGTCATGTTGCAGATTTTCTTGCATCTCCAGATACCGCAGAGAATGTACGTATTGAGCCTCTTGGTCGCAACCTTGACTTTTGCGTTTGGCTTTTATTTCCTCAAGCTTGAACCAGTCGGCAAATTCCGATGGCGAAGTTTTGTAGCCGTTGTCCTGACTTGCTTGACCGTGCTTATTTTTGCTCAGTTTTCTCACAAGCCGGCTTCACATTTCGTTGCCCCCAATTCCCCGGAAAATGAATGGTATCTGGTCTTCTTTCAGACGGAGCGCTATCAGATATTTCAATATTGGATTTCCCAAGGGATAAAGAGCTTTTGGATCGGCGCTGGTCTGCACTATTGGAATCCGTTGATCAAATATGATCCTGCAATATTCCAGAATGCGCTACCGCCTGAACTCATCAAGCATGCTCACAACTATTTCCTGAACGTCTGGCTGCAACTAGGTTTCATCGGACTGCTTGCTCAGTTGAGTCTATTGGTCGCCGTTACAAAGGCGGCTCTTGGAAAGGTGAAAGATGCCGATAAGGCCTCGCGTCGGCTAGCGGTCACTTTTTGCGTCATGCTGGTTGCTTGTTTCGGACGAAATATGAGCGATGATGGATTTCACGCAGGTGCTCCGCTGCTCTTCTGGCTATTGACCGGGTTTGTTGTGGGATATCAAGCCAACGGTACCCAGAGCAACGCTTCTGTCCGCCAACCAAGGTGATTCGGGTCAGACTGCGATTGCTCGCTAAAACCACCGATATCGCGTCACCGGCACGAGCGATACGTCTTCGACTTCGCCGTTCTTCGCGCGCATGCCGCGCACGCGCCAGCGGATCGACAAATCGCCGGCGGTCTCGCCGGCCGCCTCGATGGTCAAATGGAAACGAAGCTGGGGCAGGTAGCCGATTTCCCGCCGCGCGGCGTCGAAGAACCAGCTTCCGGCGGGCAGCAATTGAAGCGCCTCGCCGGCGACTTCTCCCGCATAAGCCGGCGGCGGCGGTTCCAGCCAGCCCAAGGGATTGGCCTGCAGCATGTCCGCGGCCTCGGCACTACGGCCGTGGATCATGCCGTCCGCGATCGCAAAGCGCATGCCTGAGCGTATGTTCAGAACCGTCAGATCCACCGCGGTCTTTTCCGCCAATTCCTGGTAGTACAGCAGCGCGGCGAGCCAGCCGCCGCCAAGGACGGCGATCAGCGCCAGGGCGACGCAAAGCTCCAGCAGCGTAAAGGCTTCCTGGGACGAGCGCGGCGGCCCGGGGGCATGGGGAACCATTCCATTCCTTCGCCGGCTCAACGCTTGATCGCGGCTTTGCCGAGGTCCCAGATCGGCAGGAAAATGCCGAGCGCGAGTATCAGGACCATGATGCCGAGGAAAACGATCAGGATGGGCTCGATCTGCTGGCCCAGGGTTTTCAGTTCGTACTCGACCTCGCTCTGGTACATGTCGGCGATCTCCTGCATCATGTCGTCGAGCGCCCCGGATTCCTCGCCCACCGCGATCATCTGCAGCACCACCGGCGTGAATACGCCGGTGGCGACGGCGGTGTGCCAGATGCTGTCCCCGCGCTCGACGCTCTCGCGCATTTTTACGATCTTGCTTTCAATGAAGGCGTTGTCGACCGTTTGCGCGACGATATTCATCGCCTGGACCACCGGAACGCCGCTCTTGGTCGCGAGGGCCAGGCTGCGCGCGAGGCGCGCCAGGGTCGCCTTGCGCACGATCGCGCCCGCGATCGGAATGCTCAGCTTGAACCGGTCCCATTGCAGACGGCCGGAAGCGGTCCCGGTCCACGCGCGAAATGCAAAGAACGCCGCGACGGCGGCGAAAAACATCAGCCAGCCGTAAGCGAGCATGAAATCCGAGAACCCGATCAGGACCCGGGTCATCACGGGCAGTTCCGCCCCGAAACCCTTGAACACCTTCGCGAAAGTCGGAATCACGAAGATATTGACCACCACCAGGGCCGTGGCCATCGCCGCAACCACGAAGCTCGGATAGCGCAAGGCCGACTTGACCTGATCGCGCATCAGTTTTTCGAATGCAAGATGGTGAAACAGGCTGAGAAACACTTCCTCCAGCCGGCCGGTCAGTTCCGCCACGCGCACCATGGATACGTAAAAGGCCGTGAATACGGCCGGATAACGGGCAAGCGAGGGGGCAAGCTCGCGGCCGGAATCGAGGCTGGCGCGCAAGCCCTGCAACACCGCTTTCATCGCCACGTTGCCGGTCGATTCCTGCAGCCCCAGCAGCGCGCGCATGATGGGCACGCCCGCCTTGAGCAGCGTGTAGAGTTGCCGGCTGAACAGCAGGATATCCACCTGCTGCACTTTCGGACGGAACAGCCCGCCCAGGCCGCCTCCCTCACCGGCCTTCGCTTCTTTCGCCGGACTGATGTCGAGCGGCGTGATCCCCTGGCCGAACAACTGATCCGCGACCGCGCCCGCGCTGGCCCCCTCCAGCACGCCCCGGACGGTTTCGCCGCCTGCATTCCGTCCGTGATAGGAAAAGCTGGGCATCCCGGTTCGCTATTCAAACTCGTTGCTGACGCGCATCGCTTCCTGGATCGTGGTGCGGCCCGCAACGACGAGTCGCATGGCGTCGCGGCGCAAGGTATTGCCGCCCATCTGTTCCCGCGCGCTGCGAACGAATACATTGACGTCGGGCTGATTCACCGCATCCACCACATCGCTGGTCATTTCGAGGGACTCATAGACGCCGGTTCGCCCCTGGTAGCCGGTCCCGTTGCAGATGCTGCAGCCGGCGCCGGCTGCATACGCGTGGGCCTGCGCCCGCTCGCCCAGTTCGGCGACGAGCCAGGCGTGTTCGTTCGGCGCAGGTGTATAGGGACGCGAGCAGTTCTCGCAAATCACGCGCACCAGGCGTTGGGCGATCACCAGTTGCAGCGAAAGCGCCACCATGTAGCGCGGGACGCCCATGTCGAGCAGCCGGATCGGGGTCGAAATCGTATCATTGGTGTGCAAGGTCGAGAGCACCATGTGGCCGGTCATGGCGGCGCGCATGCCGATTTCCGCGGTCACGCTGTCGCGCATCTCGCCCACCAGGATAATGTCGGGGTCCTGGCGCAAAGCCGAACGCAGCACGCGATCGAAAGTAAGTTCGATCTTCTCGTGCACCTGCACCTGGTTGATGTAGGGCAGACGATATTCGACCGGGTCTTCGACGGTAATGATCTTGCTCGCCGGAGTATTGAGTTCCGACAGCGCCGCGTACAGGGTCGTGGTCTTGCCGCTGCCCGTGGGGCCGGTCACCAGGACCATGCCGCTGGGCCGGTGAATCGCGCGGCGCAGCCGGACGAGAATCTCCGCCGGCATCCCGAGCATGTCCAGACCGAGCAGCCCGCCGGCCTGGTTGAGCAGCCGCATCACGATCGATTCGCCGTGCTGCGTCGGCATGGTCGAGATGCGCACGTCCACCGTCGCGTTTCGGACCTTGAAGTTGAAACGCCCGTCCTGCGGCAGACGTTTCTCCGAAATATCGAGTCCCGAGATGAGCTTCAGCCGCAGGGCCACGGCCGAGGCGACCTTGAGATCCGCGTCGGTCTGCACGTTGAGCACCCCGTCGATGCGGAAGCGGATGCGCAGCTGCTTTTCCTGCGGCTCGATATGAATGTCCGACGCACGCAGCTTGATGGCTTCGTCGAATACCGTTTGCAGCAGCTTGACGACCGGCGCATCTTCCTGCCCCGGGGCGACCCCGAACAGATCGGCGAATTCCACCGGCGCTTCGCCGAGCTCGGCGGTCAACTCCTTGGCTAAGCTGGTGATCTCGCCGGTGCGGCGGTAGATGCGGTCGATCGCTGCGAGCAGTTCGGTCCCCAACACCGCGGCGGGCTCGATTTCCCGCTTGAGGATCCGGCCGATCTCGTCATACGCCAGCAAATCGCTCGGATCCGCCATTCCGACCAGGAAGGCGGTGCGGCGGTCTTCGAGGACAATCGCGCGAAAACGGCGCGCCTGCGCTTCGGGCAGGCGCTGCACCACTTCGGGTTTCAGATCGAAGGAGCGCAAATTGATGAAGGCGATGTCCAGCTGCCGCGCAAGCGCCTTGGACATCGCTTCCTCGGTGACGAACCCGCTGTCGATAAAAATCCGGCCGAGCTTGCGGCCGGACTTCTTTTGCTGTTCCAGCGCCGCGCCGACCTGCTCTTCGGTGACGAGTTTCTGCTGAACCAGAATTTCACCGATGCGAACCTTTGCGGGCCTAGCCATGTCGGTACGTGTCGTCCCTTAGATCAAAGTGCTGCGAGTCCAACGCATCTTGTTGAATTATATCCCGGTCCCCGGGCGCGCGCATGAAACCGACACCGGGCTGGTATCATTGCGCGCATGCATTCGCTTTCCCTGCACCCGATCCGATGAAATTCTGTCCCGACTGCGGCGCCCCCGTTGTCCTCAAGATACCCGCCGGCGACAGCTTTCCGCGCCACGTGTGCGGGGCCTGCGACACCATCCACTATTCCAATCCGAAAATGGTGATCGGCTGCATTCCGGAGTGGGAGAACCGGATCCTGCTGTGCAAGCGCGGCATCGAGCCGCGCCTCGGCTACTGGACGCCGCCCGCGGGTTTCATGGAAAACGGCGAGACCACCAGCGAGGCGGCGCTGCGCGAAACGCTGGAGGAAGCCAACGCGCGCGTCGAAATCGGCGACCTGTTCAGCATGCTGTCGGTGCCGCATGTCGACCAGGTGCACATTTTCTACCGCGCGCGCCTGCTCGATCTGGATTTCGCCCCGGGCACCGAAAGCCTGGAAGTGGCGCTGTTCGAGGAAGCGCAGATTCCGTGGAAAGAGATCGCCTTTCGCACCATCTCGACCACGCTCAGGTATTACTACGAGGACCGCAAGCAGGGACGCTACGGCTGCCATTCCGGCGCCATTTTGCCGATGAAATGACGCTTCGTCAGGTCTCCGGCGTCGCGTTGATCTTGTGTATCGAAAGATCGGCGCCGTTGAATTCCTCTTCCGCATCCAGCCTCAATCCAACCGCGGCCTTGAGCAGGCCATAGACCAGCGTTCCGCCCGCCAGCGCGACCGCGATCCCCAGCGCCGTGCCGGCCAATTGCGACATGAACGTCACGCCGCCCATGCCGCCCAGCGCCTTGGCGCCGAAAATGCCCGCGGCAATGCCGCCCCAGGCGCCGCACAGTCCGTGCAGCGGCCATACGCCGAGCACGTCGTCGATTTTCCAGCGGTTCTGCGTCAGGGTGAACATATTGACGAAAATGAAGCCGGCCACCACGCCCACCACCAGCGAGCCGACAGGATGCATCACATCCGAGCCGGCGCACACGGCGACCAAGCCGGCGAGCGGGCCGTTATGCACGAAGCCCGGGTCGTTGCGCCCGGCGATCAACGCGGCGAGGGTGCCTCCGGCCATCGCCATGAGCGAATTAATCGCCACCAGCCCGCTCACCTTGTCCAGCGTCTGCGCCGACATGACGTTGAAGCCGAACCATCCCACCGACAGGATCCAGGCGCCCAGCGCGAGGAAGGGGATGCTCGAGGGCGGGTGCGCGGTCATGCCCTTGCCGTCCTTGCTGTAGCGGCCGCTGCGCGCGCCCAGGAACAGCACCGCAACCAGGCCGATCCAGCCGCCCACCGCGTGCACCACGATGGAGCCGGCGAAGTCGTGGAACTCCTCGCCGAACACCGCCTTGATCCAGGCCTGAATGCCATAGTGCTGATTCCACGCGATCCCTTCGAAAAACGGGTAGACGAAACCCACCAGCAAAAAAGTGGCGGCAAGCTGCGGGTGGAACCGGGCGCGCTCGGCGATGCCGCCCGAAACAATGGCCGGAACCGCCCCGGCGAAAGTCAGCAGAAAGAAGAATTTCACCAGTTCGTAGCCGCTCTTCTGCGCGAGTTGCTCCGCCCCCGCGAGAAAGCCCACGCCGTAGGCGATGCCGTAACCGATGAAAAAATAGGCGATGGTGGACATGGCGAAATCGGCGAGAATCTTCACCAGCGCATTGACCTGGTTCTTCCAGCGCACCGTGCCCAGTTCGAGAAAGGCGAAGCCCGAGTGCATCGCCAGCACCATGATCCCGCCGAGCAGGATAAAGAGTACGTCACCCCCGGTATTCACGTTTTGCATAACCCTCTCCCTATGCGTTCAATTCGTCCGGACCGAGGGGAGCAGGCCCTCGCGCCGTATAGATAACCTGGCGCATTATGAAGTCTTTCGCGCAATTTGTGTCCCCTCGGCGCAATGGACGCTGCGAGCGGCCCTGTGCTAGCGTACCGCATGACCGATTGTGCAACGGCCCGGCGCCGCACCCATGATCCCCTGGCTTGAAGCGCACGATCCGTTTCCGCCGCTGGAGGGCGCGCTGAAACATCCCAATGGACTGCTCGCGGCGGGAGCGGATCTGTCGCCCGAGCGCCTGCTTGCCGCCTATCGCCAGGGCATATTCCCCTGGTATTCGGCAGGCGAACCGATACTCTGGTGGAGCCCGGACCCGCGCACGGTGCTCATTCCGGCCGAGTTGAAGGTCTCGCGCTCCCTCGCCAAGACCCTGCGCAAGCGCGACTACGAAATCCGTTTCGACAGCGCTTTCGCGGCGGTCACGCAGGGCTGCGCCAGCCGGGGCGCCGATCGGGCCGCGCCGGATGCGGGCGATTCGGGCACCTGGATCACGCACGAGATGCGCGCCGCCTACCAGCGCCTGCACGAACTCGGCTACGCCCACTCGGTGGAAACCTGGATCGCAGGCGAATTGGCGGGCGGGCTGTACGGCGTGGCCATAGGCCGCATGTTCTACGGCGAGTCCATGTTTACCCGGGTGCGCGACGCCTCCAAGCTGGCCATGGTGCACCTGGTGCGGCATCTCGAGCGCCAGCGCTTCGGCATGATCGATTGCCAGATGCCTACCCGGCACCTCGCCAGCCTCGGCGCGCGCGCCATCGCGCGCAGCGCGTTTTCACTAAGCCTGCGGGAATTGATAGACTATGCCGTGACGCCAACGAAGTGGGACACCCCGGAGACGGACCACGATGTCGCTGCTTAACGATCTGCCGCTCGCGGCACTCCAGTTCTATGTGACCGCCCCTTATCCCTGCAGCTACCTGCCGGCGAAGCTGGCGCGCTCACAGGTCGCCACGCCCAGCCATCTGATCTCCAACGAAGTTTATGGCGAACTGGTGAAGGCCGGTTTTCGCCGCAGCGGCATCTTCACCTACCGTCCCCACTGCGATACCTGCCGCGCCTGCGTGCCGGTGCGCATCCCGGTGGCGCAGTTCCACGCCACGCGCGCGCAACGCCGCGCGCGCAAGCGGCACGCTGCGCTCGAGGCTTCGACGCAAAGCCTGCGTTTTCGCAACGAGCACTACGCGCTGTACCTGCGCTACCAGGCCCATCGCCACTCCGGCGGCGGCATGGACCAGGACAGCCGCGACCAGTATTCCCACTTCCTGCTGCAAAGCCGGGTCAACACCCGGCTGATCGAATTCCGCGAAGCGGGCAAGCTGGTGATGGTGTCCATCGTCGACATCCTCGGCGACGGCGTGTCCTCGGTGTATACCTTCTTCGAGCCCGGTGTCGCCGCCAGTTTCGGCACATACAACATTCTCTGGCAGATCGAGCAATGCCGCAGCCTCGGCCTGCCCTATCTCTATCTGGGCTACTGGATCAGGGACAGCCGCAAAATGGCCTACAAGACCAATTTCCGGCCGATCGAGGGCCTGGTCGATGGGGCATGGCGCGACCTTGGCGACTGCGACTTCGACTAGATTTTCCCGCCGAGGCAGCCGTGGATTTCCAGCTACGCCGCAAAGCTTGCGCGGACGGCGGCCCGTCCGCGCGGATCCCCGATTGCGTACGGACGATGAAACTGTCCGCACGCAATCGGGGATCTTGAATGAATACCAACCCGAAACGCCTTTGCTTTTATTCATAACCCCATTTTGGCGATACGGATACGCTTTTCATCCGTATCGCCAATGCGGGGTTGGCGCGCGATAGCGCGCAATTGCTGCGTGGGTCGTGCGCTAGTAGCCCGAACGCTGTGTACGGCGTCCTGCCCCTCGATCCCTCGTCTCCCTGTAAAATCGCGCCATGTTGTATTCCCTGGCACGTCCATTTCTGTTCGGGATGGATCCCGAGGTCGCGCACGGCCTCGCCCTCGCCTCGCTCAAGCTGATCGAGCGCGCCGGCATGGCCCCGATGCTGGCCGGGGCCGCCGCGGGGCGCAGCGTCAAACTCATGGGCCTGGAATTTCCCAATGCGCTCGGCCTCGCCGCCGGCCTGGACAAGAACGGTGAATATATCGACGCGCTTGCCGCCCTCGGCTTCGGCTTCCTCGAAATCGGCACGGTCACGCCGCGGCCCCAGCCGGGCAATCCCAAACCACGCATGTTCCGCCTGCCCGAGGCCCGGGCCCTGATCAACCGCCTGGGCTTCAATAACCTTGGCGTCGAGCAATTGCTCGCCAACGTCGCCCGCGCGCGTTACCGCGGCGTGCTCGGCATCAATATCGGCAAGAATTTCGACACCCCGATAGCCCGTGCTGCGGACGACTACGAATTCTGCCTGGCGAAAGTGTATGCGCACGCGAGTTATGTCACCGTGAACGTGTCCTCGCCCAATACCAGGGACTTACGCCAACTGCAGGACGCGGACGAGCTGGGCGCGCTCGCCGGCAAGCTGAAGACCGAGCAGATGCGCCTGGCCGACGCGCACGGGCGCTACGTGCCCCTGGTGCTCAAGATCGCGCCGGACCTCGACGACGCCGAACTCGGGGCGATCGCGAAATGCCTGCTCAGACACAAGCTGGACGGCGTCGTCGCCACCAATACGACCATTTCACGCGCAGCGGTAAAGGGCCTGCGGCACGCGGAGGAAAAAGGCGGGTTGTCGGGTGCGCCGCTGCGCGATGCCTCGACCGAAATCATCCGCAAGCTGGCGCAGCTGCTCGAGGGCAAGGCACCGATCATCGGCGTGGGCGGCGTGATGAGCGCGGCCGACGCCCGCGCCAAGCTCGCCGCCGGCGCGAGCCTAGTGCAGATCTATACCGGATTCATTTATCGCGGACCGGAGCTGGTCGGGGAAATCCTGCGCGAATTCGCTGCCACCAATCCATGAGCGCTCGCGCGCTCGCCCGCAACATCGACGCGCTGCTGCCGCAGACGCAGTGCACCCAATGCGGTTATGCCGGCTGCCTGCCCTATGCCGAGGCGATAGCGGCGGGCACAGCGGACATCAACCAGTGCCCACCCGGCGGCGCGGCCGGCATCGCCAGGCTCGCTGCCCTGCTTGGGCGCGAGATCAAGCCGCTCGATCCGGCCAAGGGCACGGAGCAGCCGCGCACGACCGCCCGGATCGACGAAGCACGCTGCATCGGCTGCACCCTGTGCATCCAGGCCTGCCCGGTCGATGCCATCGTCGGTGCAGTCAAGCGCATGCATACCGTGATCGCGGAACTGTGCACCGGCTGCGACCTGTGCATCCCGCCTTGTCCGGTCGATTGCATCGCCATGCTGCGCGTGCCCGAAGCAGAGGCACCCTGGACCCAGGCGCTGGCCGACGCGGCGCGCGCGCGCTTCGGGTTCCGCAACCGGCGCCTCGCGCGCGACGCCGCCGAGCGCGCTGAGCGCCTCGCGCGCAAAGCGGAGGCGAAGTCGGGCCAGCCCATGCCGGATGCCAAGAAAGCGGCGATCCTCGCGGCCATGGAGCGCGCCAAGGCGAGAAAGGCCGGTATTACGCCCGCCAACACGGACAATCTGCCGCCGCAGGTGCGGGCGGAAATCGCCGCCATCGATGCGCGCCGCGCCGCCGTGAAAAAACGATGAATCCCGCAAGACGACAGGAAATCTTCGCGCGTTTCCGAAAGGCCAATCCGGAGCCGCGCGGCGAACTCGAATTCCGCACGCCGTTCGAGTTGCTGATCGCCGTGATCCTGTCGGCTCAGGCAACCGACAGAAGCGTAAACCTCGCCACGCGCGATCTGTACCGGGTGGCGAGCACGCCCGCAGCGTTGCTCGCGCTCGGCATGGACGGCCTGATCACCCACATCAAGCGCATAGGCCTTTACCGATCCAAGGCAAAGAACATCCTCGCCAGCTGTGCGCTGCTGCTGCAGCGCCACGGTGGCAAGGTACCCGAAGAGCGCGAGGCGCTGGAGCGGCTTCCCGGGGTCGGGCGCAAGACCGCCAATGTGGTGCTGAACATCGCCTTCGGTCATGCGACCATCGCCGTGGACACGCACGTGTTTCGCGTCGCCAACCGCAGCGGCATCGCCACCGGCAAAGACCCGCTGCAAGTCGAACGCAAGCTGTTGCAATTCGTGCCGCCGCAGTTCCACCTGCACGCACACCACTGGCTGATCCTGCACGGCCGCTATGTGTGCAAGGCGAGAAAGCCGGAGTGCCCGTTGTGCATGATCGCGGACTTGTGCGAATTCAGATCGAAAACCCGCGAGGGGAACAGCGCGCGCAAGCGGGCCTAGCGCGCGCGCCGGCCCTTCCCCGCCCCTGCCATGTTCACTCCTTCCCGCGACCAAGCCCGGCAATTCTTTTTCGATGCATGGCGCAGGCACCGCGCGCACGAAGTGCTGACGGGGCTCGACCGCGTCGCCGTCGGCGTCATGCTGCTGCATCCCGAGTACCACCCGGTCCTGGATCAGCCCGGGCGCTACCTGGACCGGGAATACCGGCCCGATACGGGCGACGACAACCCGTTTCTGCACCTGAGCCTGCACCTGGCCATCGAGGAGCAGTTGTCGATCGATCAGCCATCCGGCATCAAGGGCGAATTCACGCGCATTGCGGCCAGGCTCGGCGACCGGCATGCCGCGAGCCACGAAGTCATGGAATGCCTGGCCGAAACGGTATGGCGGGCGCAGCGCGACGGCCTGCCGCCGGATGCGCCGGCTTACCTGGAATGCCTCAGGCGGCGCTAATGCGCCGTGTGGACGATCTGCCCGTGCCTGACCACCGCGCGGCAAGGGTTCGCGCCCAGCCAGTAGACCAGCGCCGCCAGCGTATCGACATCCCAGATTGCAAAGTCCGCATGGCTCCCTGCCTCCAGCGTGCCGTGCACATCCGCCTTGCCGAGCGCCCGGGCCGCATGACGGGTGTACGCATCGATCGCCTCCTCGACCGTGAAGCCGAACAGCGTGCACGCCATGTTCATGGTCAAGAGCGGCGACAGCATCGGCGCCGAGCCGGGGTTGCAGTCGGTGGCAATCGCCATCGGCACGCCATGGCGGCGGAACAGATCGACCGGCGGTCGCTGCGTCTCGCGCAGGCAGTAATAGGCTGCGGGAAGCAGGACCGCGACCGTTCCCGCACGGCGCATCGCCGCAACGTCGGCCTCGTCGGCATGCTCAAGGTGATCGGCCGACAGGGCACCAAAGCGTGTCGCCAGTTGGGTGGCACCGATGTTGGACAGCTGTCCCGCGTGCATTTTCACCGGCAGGCCGAGACGCGCGGCGGCCTGGAACACGCGTTCGCTCTGCGCCACGGAAAACGCGATGTTCTCGCAGAATACGTCGACGGCATCCACGAGTCCCTGCCCGGCGAGCGCCGGCAACATGTCCGCGCAAACCAGCGCGATATAGTCGTCGGACCGTCCGCGATATTCCGGCGGCAGCGCGTGGGCGCCGAGGAAGGTCGTATAGACGGTGAGCGGCAGTTCGCGGCCGAGCCGGCGCGCGACGCGCAGCATTTTCGCTTCGGTCTCGGTATCCAGGCCGTAACCGGACTTGATCTCGACCGCGGTCACGCCCTCGCCGATCAAACGGCGCAGGCGCGCCGCCGCCGAAGTGAACAGCGCGTCCTCGCTCGCTTTGCGCGTGGCGGCGACCGTGGACACTATCCCCCCGCCGCTGCGGGCGATTTCCTCGTATGACGCACCCGCAAGCCGCCGGCGGAACTCGTCGGCGCGGTTGCCGCCGAATATCAGATGCGTATGGCACTCGACCAGGCCCGGCGTCACCCAGGCACCGGCACCTTCGTACTGTGCGAATCCCGGAGCCTGCTCGAATGCGGGCAGTTGCGCTTCCGGCCCGATCCAGGCTATCTTGCCGTCGGCCACGCCCAGAGCGATGCGCGACGCATGGCGATCGCCGCCATCGCCATGGTTCAAATCGCGCCAAAGCGCGTCGAGACGCAGGCCCATCTCAGCAGGTGACGAAGGGCAGCTTCAGCCCCTGCGCTTTTGCGGTCGCGATCGCGGTCTCGTAGCCGGCATCCGCATGGCGCATTACTCCGCTCGCCGGATCGTTTGACAGCACGCGCCGGATGCGCTTTGCCGCGGCGTCGCTGCCATCGCAGACGATGACCAGGCCCGCATGCTGCGAGTAGCCCATGCCCACTCCGCCGCCGTGGTGGAAACTGACCCAACTCGCGCCGCCTGCCGTGCTCAAGAGCGCATTGAGCAGCGGCCAGTCCGACACCGCGTCGCTGCCGTCCTTCATCGCCTCGGTCTCGCGGTTCGGACTCGCCACCGAGCCTGCGTCCAGATGATCGCGGCCGATCACAATGGGCGCCTTCAACTCCCCGCTTTTGACCATGTCGTTGAACGCGAGCCCCGCCTTGTCGCGCTCGCCCAGGCCCAGCCAGCAGATGCGCGCCGGCAATCCCTGGAACGCGATGCGCGCTCGCGCCAAGTCGAGCCAGCGGTGCACGTGCAGATTTTGCGGGAACAGTTCCTTGATCTTGGCGTCGGTCTTGTAGATATCCTCCGGATCGCCGGACAACGCGACCCAGCGAAACGGCCCCTTGCCTTCGCAAAACAGCGGCCGGATATAGGCGGGCACGAATCCCGGAAAGTCGAACGCGTTCTTCACGCCCGCGTTCTTGGCTTCCTGCCGGATGTTGTTGCCGTAGTCCACGCAGGGAACGCGCATTGCATGGAAACCGAGCATCGCGCGCACGTGGTTGGCGATCGCCTCGCGCGCCGAGACGGCGACTTCCTCCGGATCGGTGCGCCGAAGATCGCGCCACTTCTCGAGCGACCAGTGTTCGGGCAGATATCCGTTGGCCGGGTCGTGCGCCGAGGTCTGGTCGGTCACCAGCGACGGGCGCAGCCGACTCGACTGCGCGCGTTTGAGAATTTCCGGCATCAGTTCGGCGGCGTTGCCCAGGAGCCCCACCGAAACGGCGCGCTTCTCGGCGCAGGCGCGCTCGATAATGGCCAGCGCCGCATCGAGCGTGTCTGCACGCTCGTCGAGGTAACCGGTGCGGATGCGCGTATCGATGTGCGCCGGGTCGCACTCGATCGCCAGCATCGACGCGCCGGCCATGGTGGCAGCAAGTGGCTGCGCCCCGCCCATGCCGCCCAGGCCCGCGGTGAGTATCCATTTGCCGTTCCAGTCTCCGCCGCAGTGCTGACGGCCCGCCTCGGCGAAAGTCTCAAAGGTGCCTTGCACAATGCCCTGGCTACCGATGTAGATCCACGAACCCGCCGTCATCTGCCCGTACATCATCAGGCCCTTGCGGTCGAGTTCGTTGAAATGCTCCCAGGTTGCCCACTTCGGCACCAGGTTCGAATTGGCGATCAGCACCCGCGGCGCATCCGCATGGGTGCGAAACACCCCCACCGGCTTGCCCGACTGCACCAGCAGGGATTCGTCGTCGTTCAACTCGCGCAGCAGTTCCAGGATCTTGTCATAGCAGACCCAGTCGCGCGCTGCGCGGCCGATGCCGCCGTAGACCACGAGATTGCGCGGATCCTCGGCCACCTCCGGATCGAGGTTATTCTGGATCATGCGGTAAGCCGCCTCGGTGATCCAGCTCTTGCAGGACTTGTCCGGACCTCGCGGCGCGCGGATCGCGCGGGCGGGGTCATAACGCGGATCGCTGACGGCGGAATTCGTGCTCCAATCGCTCATTCGAGGCTCCTTCGCAAAAGTGTTCGGCCGCGATTCAACGCAGGCCGAGGTAGGCGGCGGCGAGTTCGGGATCGTTGCGCGCATCGCCTGCATTGCCGTTCCACACGGTGCGACCGGATTCCAGCACGCACACGTGATCGGCCACGGAAAGTGCGCGGTCGGTGTTCTGCTCCACCAGCAGGATGGTGATGCCATCGCGCTTCAGTCGCAGCAGCGCCTCATAGCATAAATCGACCATCTTCGGCATCAGACCGAGCGAGAGTTCGTCGATCATGATGAGTTTCGGGCGCGCCATCAGTGCGCGTCCGATCGACAGCATCTGCTGCTCGCCGCCCGACAAATTGGCGGCGGGCAAGCGGAGCCGGTCGCCGAGGCGCGGGAACAGCGACAGCACGTATTCCCGATCGGCCTTGAACACGCTCGCATTGTGTATCAGTCCACCGACGCGCAGGTTATCGTCAACGGACAAATCCTTGAACAGCCGCCGACCTTCGGGCGCGATCGCGATGCCGCGGCGCACCCGTTCGGTGGCGGGCAAGGCGCCGATGTCGAGGCCGTCGAAAGCGATGCTTCCGGCCTGCAAATCGACGTGGCCGGCGATGCACATCAGCGTCGAGGACTTGCCGGCGCCGTTGGGCCCGATCAAACCGGTGATGGTGCCGCGCGGAACTTCCAGGTCGAGTTCGCTCACCGCGCGAAACAGGCCATAGCCGCAGGCGAGACCCTCAAGCCGCAGCATGCTGTTCTCCCGCCGGTCCGGCCGCGCCCGGACCGAGGTAGGCGGCGCGCACCACCGCGTCGTTCATCACCGCGGCGGGTTCGCCATCGGCTATCTTGCTGCCGTTGTCCAGCACCACCAGCCGGTGGCAGACACGCAGCACTTCGCCCAGGTTATGCTCGATCATGATGACGGTGGTGCCGCCGCGGTTGATCTCGGTGACAGTGTCGGCGAGCAGGCGCGCCTCTTTCGAGTTCAGTCCGGCGAGCGGTTCATCCAGCAGCAATAGCTTGGGTCTTAGCGCCAGGGCGCGCGCCAGTTCCATCCGCTTGAGGATGCCCATCGGCTGCGTTGCCGGCGACTCGTTCGCATGCGCCTCGATCCCGAGACGCGCGAGCAATTGGCGCCCGGTCTCCAATTCCCGCTCGCGCCGATTGTGGAACAGCGCTTTCACCGGCGATGACGTCTTGTCGGCGCCGGCGGCCAGCGTCACGTTGTCGAGCAGCGACATGCCGCGAAACGGCGTCACGATCTGTTGCGACAGGGCCAATCCGCGGCGAATGCGCAAGTGAGTCGGCAGCTCGTCCAGCGACCTGCCATCCAGCGTCACCGTGCCGCGGGCCGGTCGCACCACGCCGGTGATGACCCTCAGCATAGTGGTCTTGCCGGCACCGTTCGGGCCGATCAGGCCGAGCAATTCACCCTGATGCACGTCGAAGGAAACCTCGCTGATCGCGGTAACGCCGTCGAAGAGAACCGTGACCGCGCCCACCGCCAGCAGCGCGCTCATTTCGCCGTCCAGCGTTCGGGGTGGAAAATCCGGCTCACCAGCGCGGCCATTCCGCCCGGACTGAAGCGCATCATCAGGAACAAGAGGCCGCCGTACACGAGCAGCTTGTAATCGCCGATCACCTGAAACCACGAAGGCAGCACCGACAAGACCGCCGCGGACACGGTGACGCCGATCACGGAGCCGATGCCGCCCACCACCACCATCGACAGGACGGTTATCGACTCGATGAATCCGAAGCTGTCCGGCGCGATGAACCTCAGTTGCTGCGCATACAACCCCCCGGCCAGTCCGGCCAGGGCAGTACCCAGAGCGAAAGCCGTCAGCTTGAAGCGCGGCACGTCCATGCCCAGCACGCGCACCGTATCCTCGTCCTCCGCGATCGCCGAGAAAACGCGTCCCATCCAGCAGCGGCGTACGTAGGCCGAAAGCAGCGCCGTGGCCGCCGCCAGCGCCACCGCGAGGAGCATGAACACCGCCTTGGACATGCCAGTGCCGGGTATGGCGGAGATGCCCATCTCGGCGCCCAGCACCTCCTGTTGCCGCACCACGCCGACGAACAGAAAACCCACGCCCATGGTGGTGATGGCAAGGAAGTCCGCACGCACCCTCAGGCTGGCCAGTCCCACCACCACGCCGAGCGCTCCTGCGAGCAGCATCGCCAGCGGCAGCGTCAGCAGGAACGGGACGCCGGCTTTGGCGAGTATGCCCGAGGTGTAGGCACCGACCCCGAGGAAGGCGGCATGACCCAGGCTGATCTGCCCGCAAAAACCGGTGATCAGGTTGAGCGACAAGGCGAACAGCACGCTGATGGCCATGGTCGTCACAAGGGAGATTTCGTATTCCATCGATCAAGCCCTTGCAAACAAGCCCTGCGGCCGCCACATCAGGACCAGAATCAGAAAGGCGAACGCGATCGCGTTGCGGTCGAGGAAATGCCCGAGATATATCGTGCCGAATGACTCCACCACGCCGAGCACCAGCGCCGCCGCCAGGCTCCCGCGCACCGAGCCGAGCCCGCCGAGCACGATGATGGCAAGCCCCTTGTAGGAAGGCACGCTGCCCATGGTCGGCTCCACCAGGTTGTTGAGAACCGACACCATCACGCCGGCGAATGCCGCAAGTGCGGAACCGACGAAGAAGTTGATATCGCCCACCTTGCGCAGCGAAATTCCGAAAGACTCCGCCATCCGCGGATCGGACACCGTCGCCTGGCAGGCGACGCCGATACGGGTGCGGGTCTGCAGCAGGCTCAGCACGCCGATGATGGCGGCGCTGCCCAGCATCACCGCGATCTCGGCCTCTTTGAAGCGCAATATCCCGAACAAGTCCACCTGTCCCTGCAGAAATTCGTACTTGTAGCTCAACCCGGACGGCCCGAAAACGATGCGGAAAATTTCCTCGGCGGCGATGTACAAGCCGATCGACGCGATCAGCGGCACGAACGGCGGCTGATGCAGGATCGGCTGGTAGCACAGCCGGAACATCAGGATTCCGCCGATGCCGGCCACGATCATGGCGGCGATGATCGCCGCGACCAGACTGCCGGTCTGATTGGCTACCATCACCCCGACATAACCGCCCAGCGTGAAAAAAGCGGCGTGGGCGACGTGCAGGATGCGCAGCAGACCGTAGACCAGCGTCAGCCCCAGTGCGATCAGGGCGTAGATGCTGCCCTGGACCAAACCCTGGGCGACCAGTTCGACGAACAGCATGCGACAGGATCCTTGCGCAGCGCCTCAGCGCGCGCCCCGCGCTGCGAAACGTCAGCGCGGGTGCGTACCCGAGTTCCCTATTTAGCCTTGGTCGGCGGCGCCAGCAGCACCGGATCGGAGATCACCGAATGGCGGTGGAAAGCCTTGCCCTTGACCACCTGCACCTGGACGTCTTTCTTCACTTCATGCAGGTCGTTGAAGGTGAGCGTGCCGATGGGGGTGCTGAACGTTCCGCTTTCGATCGCTTTCTTCAGTGCTTCGCCGCCTTTGCCGCCGGTCTTTCTCAAGCCCTCGATCGCGATGGCGGTTGCGGTGAAGGTCGACGCCCCTACCATGTCCGCGCCGTAGTTGTACGCCGCGCGGAAATCCTTCAAGAACGCCTGCGTCACCGGCGACGGCGAGTCGCGATCGAGCGACGTCGTAACGAGCGTGCCCTCGGCCGCGGCGCCAGCGATCTCAATGAATTTCTCCGAGTCGTAGCCCTCCTGTCCGATCACCGGGACGGTGACGCCGGCAGCGCGCAACTGATTCACCAGCGGCCCGGCGGTGAAGAAATAGCCGGACGCGTAGATCAGCTCCGGATTGTCCGCTTTCACCTTGGAGATCAGCGCGCCGAACTGCCGGTCGGGCATGCTGTATTCGTACTCGTTGATGATCTTTACGCCGAATTTCGGCGCCGCTTCCTTGAAGCCTGCGCCGAGCGCCTGGCCGAAGTCGTTCTTGAGGGTGATCAACACCACCTTCTTCTTGCCCAGATCGCTCGCCAGCTTGGCGCCGGCGCGGCCCTGCACCTCGCCCATGGTCGCGGTGCGGAACACGTAGTCGCCCGCCAGCGTCACATCCGGGTGGATGGAATACGCCACCACGTAGGGCACTTTCGCTGCCTGGAACAGCGGCGCCGCTGCGCGCGTCGGCGCGGAGTACGAACCGGACACGCCCACCACCACCTTGTCTTTCTCGATCAACTTGGTCGCCGCCGGCGTGGCTTCCTTGGGCGAAGCCTGGTCGTCGTAGATCACGAGCTCGAACTTCTCGCCCTTGATCCCGCCCTTGGCGTTGGCGTCGGCGACCGCCAGTTTGGCGCCATCGAGCGCGGACTTGCCGTCGGCCGCCGCGAATCCGGTCAGCGGCACGTTGATCCCGATTTTCACCTGCGCCCAGGCCGGTGCGCCGAGTTGCAATGTCAATGCCGCCGTTACGGCGATGGCCAGTCTACTGAGTTTCATTTGATTGTCTCCTCGTCAGAATGCGCGATGGATTCCGCCGCTTGCGCCATCCGCCCCGCTCCACGATGCCGGATGCCGGAAACGACTGGTTGTCTATACAAAGCAAAGGTGCAGCGCCAATGTAGCATCAAAAATATTTCGGTGCAAGGGGTTGTATAGACAACTGGTTTTGCGCAGAATATCGCTGTCCGGCAACCCCGCAGGAAGGCGTGCGATGCGCAGCAAAAGCAAGGCGGCAGGCAAGTCCCCGGCCCGCGGCGCGGGCGTGCCCTCGTTCCAGAAAATCAAGAACCACGTCCTGCGGCGCATCCACGCCGGCGCATGGAAGGAAGGCGACCAGATTCCCACCGAAGCCGAACTGGGGCGACAGTTCGGCGTGGCGCGCATGACGGTCAACCGCGCCTTGCGCGAGTTGGCGGCCGAGCAGAGCGTGAGCCGCATCCGGGGCGCGGGCACCTACGTCACGCAGCAGAAATACCAGTCCACGCTGGTCGCGATCCGCAGCATCGCCGACGAAGTGCGCGGACGCGGCGACCGCCACGCCTGCGAGGTCAAACTGCTGGAAAGCGTCAGAGCCCCCGCCGCGCTCGCACGCAAATTCGACGCACGGCGCGGCGTCCGGCTGTTCCATTCGATACTGGTGCATTACGAGAACGAATTCCAGATCCAGGTGGAGGACCGCTGGGTCAACGCCGCCCTCGCGCCCGATTACCTGCTCCAGGACTTCACCCATTCAACTCCGAACGAATACCTGATGCGCGTAGCCCCGTTGCAGGGCGTAAGCTACCGTATCGAAGCCAAGCTGCCGCCCGCGGAAATCCGCGAACGGCTGGCGATGCCGGCGGGCGAACCCTGCCTGGTGCTGTACCGAACGACCCGGTCCCTGGGTATGGTCGCATCCGTGGCCACGATGTGGCACCCTGCCAGCCGCTACCAGTTTACCGGCTCGTTTTGACGCTGGATCTCATCAACGGCGAGGACCCTATGACTCATCGCATTGTCGAATGCGTACCCAATTTTTCCGAAGGCCGCGACCTGGCCAAATTGCGCCGGATCACCGAAGCCATAGAGTCGGTATCCGGGGTGAAGCTGATGGATGTCGATTCCGGCGCAGACACCAACCGCAGCGTGGTCACCTTCGTCGGCGATCCGGACAGCGTGGCCGAAGCCGCGTTCCGCGGTATTTCCATGGCCGCCAGGGTCATCGACATGCGCCGCCATACGGGCGCACACCCGCGCATGGGCGCGTGCGACGTCTGCCCTTTCATCCCGGTCGAAGGCGTCACCATGGACGATTGCGCCGAACTCGCGCGGCGGCTCGGTGAGCGTGTCGGCAGGGAGTTGGAAGTTCCGGTCTATCTTTACGAACACGCTGCCACCCGCCCCGCGCGAGCGAACCTGGCGGTGGTGCGCAAAGGCGAATACGAAGGCCTGGAAAAGAAGTTGCATGACCCCGAATGGAAGCCCGACTTCGGCCCGGCGCGGTTCGATCCGGGTTTTGGCGCGCTGATCGCCGGCGCGCGTGAATTCCTCATCGCTTACAACATCAACCTCAACAGCACGGACAAGGCGCACGCGACCGACATCGCCCTGGAACTGCGCGAGAAGGGTCGCGTGGCCCGGCGCGCGCAGAAGAATGCGTACTACGCGAGCGGGCAGGAATTGCGCTACGCCGACGGGATCTTTCCCTGCGGCAATTGCGCTTTCGACGGCAAGCGCTTCGAGGATACGGAACGACACTGCCGGGAAGCCCACGACTACGCATTGCGCGAGCTGCTCGCGTTGAACAACATCGATGCCGCAAACGGCGTGGTCGGGCAGAAGGTCTATCGCGCGGGTTTGTTCAAGGCCTGCAAGGCCATCGGCTGGTATGTGGATGCGTACCAACGTGTCCAGATCTCGATCAACCTGACCAACTGGCGCGTGACCTCGCCCCGGGACGTGCTCGAAGCTGCGCGAAAAATGGCGATGGCGCGCGGCTTGGTGGTGACCGGGAGCGAGATCGTGGGCCTGGTGCCGTTCCCGGCCCTCTACCAGGCGGGGCGCAATTATCTGGAAGCCCAGGGCAAGAGCGCGTTTGTGCCCGTCGACGACGTGCTCCAGACCGCAGTGTTCGGACTGGGACTCAACGACGTCGCGCCGTTCGATCCGGAAAAGAAAGTCCTCGGGCTGCCCAAGACCTACGCCAACGGCCTGATGGACATGCGTTGCCGCGACCTCGTGGACGAGGTCAGCCGCGGCACGCCTGCGCCCGGCGGCGGCTCCATCGCGGCTCTCGCAGGGAGTCTGGGCGCAGCCTTGGCATCGATGGTGGCCAACCTGACCCAGGGCAAGGCCGGCAGCGGGCTGGCCGAACGCGAACTCCTGGCCGCTGCCGAAAAAGCCCAGCGCGTGAAAGACGCCCTGATGCTGGCGGTGGACGAAGATACGTCTGCCTTCAGCGCCTACATGGACGCGCGCCGCCTTCCCGCGGGCACGGCCGAAGAACGAGCCCGTCGCGCCGCGCAGCTGCAGGCAGGCCTCAAGCTTGCAATTGAAGTCCCGCTGCGCACTGCGCGCCTCAGCTACGCAGCCATGGAAGCCGCGGAATTGACCATGCGGCACGGCAACCCGAATTCCATCACCGACGCGATGGTGGGTTTCACCATTGCGTCGGCCGGCGTGCGCGGCGGCGTCTGGAATGTCCTGATCAACCTCAAGGGCATCACCGACGCCGGCTTCGCGGCCGAACTGGAGCCCGCCTGCGCCAAACTGCTCGGGGAGGCCAACGCGCTCCTGGCGCGCGCGACCGACGAAGGCAACGCACGCATCGAGGCGATGCTGCGAAAGTGAGCGGGCCCCGCCGGGCCGCCCTGAGCGCAGATGCCCCCCGGAGACAGCCATGGCCCGCCCCTCCCGGGTGAGGGCCGGAGACCGGGATTTCCGCACCCGTCGTATAATGCGCCTTTCCTTTCAGGGTATTGCCATGCGTTTCCACGGTTCCGCCAACTACATCTCGACCGACGACCTCACCCTCGCCGTCAACGCCGCCGTCGCCCTGCAGCGCCCACTGCTGATCAAGGGCGAGCCCGGAACCGGCAAGACCATGCTGGCGGAGGAAGTCGCCAAAGCGCTCGAACTGCCGATTTTCGAGTGGCACATCAAGTCCACCACCAAGGCGCAGCAGGGCCTGTACGAATACGATGCCGTGTCCCGCCTCCGCGATTCCCAGCTCGGAGACCCGCGCGTGCACGACATCAACAACTACATCGTCAAGGGCACGCTGTGGCAGGCGTTCACCGCCGATGCGCCGGTGGTGCTGCTGATCGACGAGGTCGACAAAGCCGACATCGAATTTCCCAACGACCTGCTGCGCGAACTGGACCGCATGGAGTTCTATGTCTACGAGACGCACGAACTGGTCAAGGCCCGGCACCGCCCGATTGTCTTCATCACATCCAACAACGAAAAGGAGCTGCCCGACGCGTTCCTGCGGCGCTGCTTCTTCCATTACATCCGCTTCCCCGACAAGGAGACGATGGAGAAGATCGTCGACGTGCACTTCCCCGACATCAAGAAGCATCTGCTGCGCGAAGCGCTGGAGGTGTTCTTCGAGGTGCGCGAAGTGCCCGGACTGAAGAAGAAGCCTTCGACGTCCGAATTGCTCGACTGGCTGAAGCTCCTGCTCGCCGACGACATCTCGCCCGAAGCCCTGAGGAGCAAGGACCGCAAGACGATCATCCCGCCGCTGCACGGCGCGCTGCTGAAGAACGAACAGGACGTGCATCTGTTCGAGCGGCTGGTGTTCATGTCCCGGCACAACCGCTAGCAGAACCTGCGCGCCCGACGCCTGCGCAATCATGCTGATCGATTTCTTCCTCAAGTTGAAGAGCGCCAAGGTCCCGGTCACGACCAAGGAATACCTCATGCTCATCGAGGGCATGCAAAAGGGCGTGGTCGGCTCCTCGATCGACGACTTCTACTATTTCTCCAGGACCTGCATGGTCAAGGACGAGGCCAATTTCGACAAGTTCGACCGCGCCTTCGGCGAATACTTCAAGGGCGTCGAAGCGATCATGGGCGTGGAAGCCGACATCCCGCTCGAGTGGCTGCGCAAACAGGCCGAACTCAACCTGAGTCCGGAGGAAAAAGCCAAGATCGAAGCCATGGGCGGATGGGAAAAGCTCATGGAGACGCTCAAAAAACGCCTGGAGGAGCAAAAAGGCAGACACCAGGGCGGCAGCAAGTGGATCGGCACCGGCGGCACCTCGCCTTACGGCGCCTATGGCTACAACCCCGAGGGCGTGCGCATCGGCCAGGAAGGCTCGCGCAACCGCTCGGCGGTGAAAGTGTGGGACAAGCGCGAATACGAGAACCTGGACGACCAGGTGGAACTCGGGACGCGCAACATCAAGATCGCGCTAAGGCGACTGCGCCGCTTCGCCCGCGACGGCGCGCCCGAGGAACTCGACCTGGACGGGACCATCACCTCCACCGCGCGAAAGGCGGGGATGCTCGACATCCTGATGCGGCCCGAGCGCCACAACAAGGTCAAGGTGCTGCTGTTTTTCGACATCGGCGGCTCGATGGACGACCACATCAAGCTGTGCCAGGAGATGTTTTCCGCGGCCAAGACTGAATTCAAGCACATGGAGTATTTCTACTTCCACAACTGCCTCTACGACTACGTGTGGAAAGACAACCGCCGCCGCCATTCCGAGCGCACCCCGACCGCGGACATCATGCACAAGTACGGGCATGACTACAAACTGATCTTCGTCGGCGACGCCACCATGAGCCCGTATGAAATCCTGCAGCCGGGCGGGTCGATCGAATACTCCAACGACGAGGCCGGCGCGGTGTGGATGCGCCGCATGCTCGACGCCTATCCCAAAGCGATCTGGCTCAATCCCGAGCCGGAGCAGCTCTGGCCCTACCGCCAGTCGATCTCCGTCATCCGCGAGATCATGGAAGCGCGCATGTACCCGATCACCATCGAGGGCCTGGAGCGCGCG
>Ga0172371_10003596_pt1 | contig 23904 bp, 24 predicted proteins | sample Lak12m_FD_114543 | JGI IMG/M metagenome (GOLD analysis project Ga0172371, IMG submission 114543) | Freshwater microbial communities from Kabuno Bay, South-Kivu, Congo - kab_022012_12m | ecosystem: Environmental > Aquatic > Freshwater > Lake | place: Democratic Republic of the Congo: South-Kivu...
CGTGTACTGGTGCTGCCGGTACGTGCGCCCCGCCAGGCTCCCGCGCAGTGCCCGGCCTCCGTCGCCCCTCAGCTTGTCGGTGAGGTACGAGAAGATGCCGGGCAGGATCGTGAAGGAGTACCTATGGCGGCCCGTCGTGTCCGCGACATAGCGCCGCAGGAAGGCGCTCTTGAGGAGGAGGTCGCGCCCGACCACTTGGCGCTCGTTGACGGCCGGGAACGCGGTGAAGCGGCCGAGGTTCACGCCGACCAGGAGCCAAGAGCCCCGGGCCGGGAGGTTGTCGGCGATGGCCAGGGTCTCGGCGAAGTTCTGGTTGATGAAGCCGAGATCCAGGGCGGTGACGCGGGGGCCGCCGCGCGCCTCGATCTCGGCGGCCAGCGCCCGCCCGCTGACGAGAGCCTCGCGGGCCGAGGAGCCGCCGGTGAGGTACACGCCGGCGCCGGGCGGCCGCTGCAGCTTGGTGCGGCCCACCGTCCACGACACGTAGGTGAAGGAGTCGGTGGGCTTGCGCAGCCAGAACTTGAGCGGCACGTCGCTCCAGGCCCCGCTGACGAAGTAGTGCTCGACGCCGAGCAGCGCCGGGACGAGCAGCAGGCCGGCGACGACGAGGATGAGGGGATTGCGTGCGGTGAAGCCGGCCCTGAAGCCCCTCACCGGTCGTGCTCCACGGCCGCCGGCCGGCCGCCGGCCGGCCTTGCCGGCCCCGGCTGCGACCTCACCGGGCGTCCTCGTCCAGCAGTCGTTCGAGCTGCCGGCGGATGGCCTTGCCCGAGCCGGTGCGCGGGATCTCGTCCACAGCGACAAGACGGCTGGGCATGGACGTGGACGGCAGCACCGCACGCAGCTCGCGCAGCAGCTTCGAGGCCTTGAAGCCGTCGCGGTCGTGCGGGACGACGAAGGCGACCGGCACATGGCCGAGGATGTCGTCGGGCGCGGCCAGCACGGCCACGTCGGCGAAGCGGCCCAGGCCCTGCAGGGCCTGCTGCACGTGCACGATGCTCACCTTCTCGCCGCCGCGCTTGATGATGTCGTCCTTGCGCCCGGCGATCCACACGGCACCGCTCTCGTCGACGCGGCCGAAGTCGCCGGTCCGCAGGCCGTACCCGGTGAGGGTCTCCGTCGTGATCTGCGGCTCGTCCAGATAGCACTGCATGAGCAGCGAACCGGTGACGAAGAGCTCGCCTGTCTCTCCCGGCGCGGCCTCCGTGCCGTCTCCGCGCCGCGCCGCGACCTTCATGTCGCCGATGGGCCGCCCGACGGAGCCCTGCAGCGCGTCGAGCTCGGCCGGCGGCAGGATGCACAGCCGGCCGCTCACCTCGGTGAGGCCGTACATGTTGAAGAGCTCGACGCCGGGCAGCACCGCGTGGAGCTTACGGATCACGGGGAGCGGCAGGTGGTCGCCGCTGCTCACCCAGAAGCGGAAGGAGTGCGGCCGTGGCTCCCCGAGCGGCTCGACGACGCGCACCAGGTGCGCCGGCGCCCCGCCGAAGCCGGTGCAGCCGAGCTGCTCCATCTCGTCGAGCAGGCCGGCGCCGAAGAAGAACCCGAGCCGGCCGGCCACCCCGCCGCCGCGCGCCAGGAGCGTGAGGAAGTGGCAGATGCCGCTCGTGAAGTACGGCGGCGTGTTGATGAAGATGCGGTCGTCGCCGGTGAGCCCGAGCGTCTCCGAGACCAGCCCGGCGTTGGAGGAGACTGCGCGCAGCGTCTGGCACACGCCCTTGGGCAGGCCGGTGGTGCCCGAGGTGAACATGATCATGGCCATGTCGTCCTCGCGCACCGGGTCGGAGGCGGGCGCGGCGTCCGCGGGCGCCGGACCAGATGGCCCCGCAGCGCCGTCCGCCCTCAGACCGTCGACGCGGCCGTCGTCGCCGTGGGCCACGCGCAGACACACCGGCCCGGGAGGCGCGGCCCGCTGCGCGGCCTCGGCGGCCAGCACCAGCACGTCAGGCTGCGCCTTGCCGATGAGCCACTCGACGTCGCTCTGCGGCAGGCTCGTGTTGAGCGGCACGACCACGGAGCCGGCCAGCCACACGCCGAGCATGGCGACGAAGAACTCGTCGTACTCCTCCAGCAGCAGCGCGACGCGCCGGCCGCGGCCGGCTCCTGCGGCGCGCAGCGCGGCCGCCACTGCCGCCGCGCGCGCGTACACGTCCGCGTACGTGTACTCGTGGCCGCGGGCGAGCAGCAGCACCGCATCGGGGCGCGCGTGCGCCCAGCGGCGCAGGCGCGCCACAGCGTCGGTCATGAGATCGGCGGGCATGTCGCTCACGGGGATCGGGACGTCAGAACCCGACGTACCGGAACTCGGTCAGCTGGCCGCCCACCATGACGGCTACGATGATGGCGAGGAAGAGCAGGAACCAGAGGAACGTCTGCAGGCTCAGGCCGAGCCCATAGTAGAACCAGCGCGTGCGCTGCGGCGCGTCGTCGCGCGCCTCCGTGCCGGGCAGCGGAGGCTCAGGCATCGCCCGCCTTCTTGCGCGCGATGAAGGCGAGCTGGTGGTTCACGGTGTCCAGGTTCTCGAAGACGATGTCCATGGGCTTGATCCTGACGGCGAAGGTCTCCTCGAGGAAGGCGATGAGCGCCGTGAGGTTCATCGAGTCGAGAAGCTGGTCGCGGAACAGCGAGGTGTCCGCGGTCACCTCGTCCTCGTCGAGGTCGGCCTCCTCGCGGATGAACTCAAGGATGGTGTCGGCATCTGACATGGTGGCGTAGCTCCTCGGGGCCGGCGGGGGCTGGTCGGTCAGGACCGCGTCCCGGCACTGTACGAGAACTTCATGGGATTGACGAAGTCGCTGGCCTCGACGCCCGCCTTGAGCAGACGCGCCAGCGTGAACACACGTTCGGCCGTCTGCGCGGACTGCTCGAGGCCCCACTCGTCGCTGAGGATGTGACCGGTGGGGCCGGCCCAGCCGTAGGCGCCGAACTGGCAGGTGCCGTCGCCGTTACCCACGACCAGGCAGCCGTTGCGCACGAAGGGCAGCCAGGTGGCGATGATGGCCGTCTCGGCGCCGCCGGAACGGCGCCCGGCGACGGCCAGCACGCCCACCGGCCTGTTGGCCAGCTTGAAGTCCTGGTGGCGCAGCGGTCGCGTGCGCATGATGAACTTCGAGAACAGGTCGCTCGGCAGGCCGAAGTACACCGGCGTCGCGACGAGGATGCCGTCGGCCGCGACCATCTTGTCGAGGACGTCCTGCACGTCGTCCTCGTCTTCGCGCACGCAGGGGATGAAGCGCCCGTCCTTGGTCTTGCCGCAGACCTTGCAGGCCTTGCACGGCTCGACGGCGAGGTCGCGCAGGTGGACGACCTCCCACTCGGCCTCGCCCGGGTACTTCTCGTCGAGGGCCTTGAGGCCCGTATCGAGCATGATGCCGCTGTTGCTGTTGTCGCGGGGGCTGCAGTCGAGCCCCAGGAGACGCACCGTCATGCGCCAGACTCCTCTCCGCGCGGCGACCGCTGAGGGCGCCACGAGTGCCCGCCGGGGCCGTCGATTCGACTGCCGATTCTACCAGAACGCCGCGGCGCGGACCGCCGCACGGCGTGAAGGAGTGGTGCCGAAGGTGGGATTTGAACCCACACGCCATCTCTGGCACCGGGTTTTGAGTCCAGCGCGTCTACCAGTTCCGCCACTCCGGCACGAAGTGAGGCGCAGGCATTGTACCCGACTGCCCGGCGGAGCGGCACGGCGCGACGTGCGACGCCAACAGAAGGCTTCGCGTGCCACCAAGCGGAGGCGCACTGCGGCGGCACACCCCACGACGCGCCCGTAGAGAGATCCAGCCTCGACGCCGGGGAGCGGGCCGACCTGCAAACGACTCTGCGCAGGCTCTGCTTCTTGCAGCGCAGCCTTCTGCAGGGCTCTCTCTGTGAGCGCGCCCCGACGTTCAGCACGACCTCTGCGAACGGTCAGTCCGCCGGCCCGCGAGGGCCGGCGGACTTCACCATCCCGCCGCCCGTGCCGATGAGTGTCGGGAACCGACTCCCGGACAGCGGAGCATGGAGTGGCCGAAGCAGCAGCGAACGAAGCCGTGGCCCAGCCGGCGGTCGCGGACCTCGGCTGCCTCGCGCGGCTCTGCGCCCGGCTCGGCCTGGCCATGATCAACAGCGGCGAGTCGGTGGCCGGCACCCACGCCGCGCTCACGGACGTCGCCGCCGCCTACGGTATCTCCGACTGCAGCTTCTACACGCTGCCGACCGGGGCGATTGCCGTCCTCCGGCACGACGGCCATGTCACCATCGAGATGGCAGCAGAGGGCGCACGCACGCTGCGCCTCGACCAGGTGGAGGCCGTCTACCAGTTCCTGGCCCTCCTGAAGAAGGCCCCTGTGACGCCCGAGGATGGCCTGCGCCGCCTGGACGCCATCATGGCGTCCCGGGCCCACTACCACCCGTGGATCATCGTCGCCGGCCACGGCATCGCCACCCTCGGGTTCGCTCTCATCCTCCAGCTTCCCTGGGACGTCACGGCGGTCGCCGTGACGCTCGGCCTGCTCGCGGGCCTCCTCCGCTTCGCGGGCTCGCACGTGCACCGCCTGGAGATCGTGCGGCCGGTGCTGGTCTCCTTCGTGTGCGGCTGCGTGGTCTTCGTCCTGGCCGAGCAGGGCATGATCGCGGCTCCGTACCACGCCCTGATCCCCCCGCTTCTCCTCAGCCTGCCGTTCGTGCCGCTGACGCTGGCCTCCCTCGAGCTTGCCGACCGCCAGATGGTGTCGGGCGCCACGCGCCTCGCCTATGCCCTCGTGCAGATCGTGCTGCTCATCTTCGGCCTCCTCGCGGCGCAACAGGTCACCGGCGTCTCGCCGGCCACCGCGATCGCCGACGCCTCCAGCCACCTTGGCTGGTGGGCACCCTGGGTCGGCACGTTGCTGTTCGCCGTCGGCGTGGCCCTGCACTTCGTCGCCCCCGCGCGCACGCTGCCCTGGCTGCTGGCGGTGTGCTTCGCCGCCAGGGTCGGCCTGGTTCTGGGCGACGCCGCCGGCAGCTCCTACCTGGCCGCCATGATCGGCGCCATCCTCATGGCCGTGGTCGCGGAGTGGTCGGCCGCGTCCAGCGCCGGCCCGCCGCGCCTCGTCACGTTCTCGCCGAGCTTCATCCTGCTGATTCCAGGAGCGCTGGCGCTCACCGGGCTCACACAGATCTTCGGGCCCGAGCACGCCCTGGCCTTCGCCGACCTCTCGACGGCGATGTTCATCATCGTCGCCATCGCCGTCGGCCTCATGGTCGGCGTGGGCCTGTACGAAGCGGTCGCGCGCCTCTTCGGACGGCGTCTGCCGGAGAGCTGAGGCGGCAGCCGTACGCGGCGAAGGCCGGGCACCCGTGCGTGCGGGTCCCCGGCCCTCGCCGACTCAGCTCAGAAGTGCGTTCTCAGTACTGCGACGCGAACGTGGTGGTCCACAACTGCGGACCCATGCCCTTGTGGATGGCGTAGGCCGTCGCGAAGATCTGCGCGCTGCCGTCGAAGATGCTCTGGTCGCGGTACGGGTTCCAGTCGTTCTTCCAGGTGCCGGTCCAGTACTGGAACAGGCCTCTGAACTGCCCCGACGCACCTGCACGCGGGTCGCCGCCGGACTCCCGCATCATCATGCGGTACATGCCGGCGGCCTTGACCTTGTAGCGTGCCGCGGCGATCTTGATGATGGGCATCCAGTCGCGCTCACGTTCCCACGCCTCGATCTGCTCCTCTTCCTCCGCTCGGGCGGTGAGCTCATCCACCTTCTCCTGCCACAGGTCCACCTGTCTGCGCGCCTGCGCGACCTTCGCGCGGAGCGCCTTGATGTCGGCGGGCTCGGCTGACGGCGCCACGCGGAGCGCGCCGGAGGACCGCACGGCTGAGGTGGGCCCCTCCGAGGCACCGTCCACGGTGCCGGGGGCCTGGGCGGCGAGCGCCTCGTCGAGCGCCAGCTGGGCGGCGGCAAGACGCTGGTTGGCCCGCTTGAGCTCGAGCTGGGCCGCCTGGAGCCGGGCGCGCGCCGAAGTGGCCGCACCGGCCTGGGCCACAACGAGGCCGGTGGTGAAGGTGATCGCGAGCAGCAGTGAGGCGGCGATCGCAGCACGTTTGAGCGTTGCGGACACTGGGTCCTTTCGACGCGGTCTCCCCGGGGACGCGCCTCGCACGAGGGACGTCGGGGGGCTGTCGAGGGGGCCTCGCACCCTGCTCCACGCTCATGGGAGCGCCGAAAGGTCAGATGAGAAGAGCGAACGCGTGGAGGGCGGCGGGGGCACGCCTCTGTTGTTCGAGTGGGTCGACAGTCAATCAAAGACGGGCCGCCGGTGCAAGCGGTGTCCGTGTTGACAACGGCTGTGGCGCAGGACCCCGACGCGCTGCTCAGGCTCGCCCGGCCGGCCTCTCAGGCTCGCGCACGAACAGGTGTCAAGCACTGGTCGAGGGAGGCGTTGGGACGCGCTGCAGGGATGCCTCAAGCCGCCCACGAGGGCACCGTCCACCCCCGCTCGAGGGCGCCTCGACCGCGGCTGCGTGGTTGTGTTCGGCAGCCTCTTCCTTGAGACTGACGGGCGCGAGCGGCCCCGACCGCACCACCCCATGAAGCACGACAGCACCGCATCCGGCGCGGACGCCGGCCCCGAGCTCACCGCGGAACTGCGGCGCCTCGCCCGTCTCTTCCTGCTCTCAGCGGTCACGCTGGCCCTGTTCCTGCTGCGCACAGCGGTGACTGCGCTGCCCGTGCCATCCGTCCCGCAGTCCGTGTCCGTCGCGTGGAGCATCCTGCTGCTCGCCGGCTGGGCGTCGACCTGGGCCCTCGCGCTGTACACCACGATCCGCGCCCGCCGCTGGGGCTGGGTCACGCTGGCCGCGATCCCGCTCACCTGCGTCCCGGTCGGGGTGGCGTACGCGTGGATCCGCCGCGGGGAGATAGAGGAGGCCGTGCTGGGCCGGCGGCGCGCGAGGAAGACCCGTGGCTGAAGCGTCGTTGCCCGACGGTGAGCGGCGCCGGCGCCGGCGCCGTCAGGCGCGCGCCGTCATCGTCTTCGCCGTGGTCGTCATCGCCCTGTTCCTCATCCTGCCGCGGCTCGCCGGGCAGCAGCACGCCCTGGCTCTGGTGCGCGACGCGAGCCTCCCCCTGCTCGTCCTCGCCGTCGTGGTCGAGACCGTGGCGCTGCTCTTCTACTCGCTGCTCTTCCGGCGCCTTCTGGGCCTGCTGCGCTACCCGGTCACCATGGCCCTCGCCCTGCGCATCAACCTGGCGGGGCTCGCCGCCGCCCACCTCTTCTCCGCCGGCGGCGTGGGCGGCGCGGCCGTGACCTACCGCGTCCTTCAGAAGCGCGGCATGCCCCACTCGCTGGTGCTCATCGCCGTGATCTTCCAGAACGCCTTCGCCTACTCCGTGCTGTTCCTGCTGTTCGGGATGGGTCTGCTCGCGCTCCTCGTCCGCGGCGAGGCCAACGACGCGGCCATGGCCTTCGCCGCCGGTTTCGTGGCCCTCCTCTTCCTGCTCAGCCTGTACGGCTTCTGGCTGCTGGCCCACCCCACGTCGCTACGGCGCCGCGGCCAACAGGTGGTCGACCGGCTCGGACGGCGCTGGAGCCGCTTCCAGGTGCCCTACGAGACCCTGGACGAATACCTGGACGGCATCGTGGACGGCTGGCGCCGCCTGCGCCACGACGGCTTCGGCCACCTGCGCACCGTGGGGTTCTCAGCCGGCTACTGGGGCTCCGACATCCTCTGCCTGGTGGCCGTGATGGTCTCCTTCGGCCAGTACGTGCCGGTATACTACGTGCTCATCGCCTACGGGGTGGCCATGGTGGTCGGCACCTTCTCCCCCACGCCCGGCGGCCTCGGCGCTGTGGAGGCGGTCATGATCGCGCTGCTCGCCGGCTTCGGCATGGAGTCGAGCGGCGCCGTCGCCGTCGTGCTCGTGTACCGTCTCATCAACTTCTGGCTGCCGATCCCCGCCGGCCTGTTCACCTACACGACCCTGCGGAGGGAGCGCGAGGCCTGACGCGCGGCGGGGCCGCAGGCCCTCCGCCGCCGTCCGCACCGCGCGCCTCACCCGGGGCGGCAGGGGCGCCGCGGCCGGTGTGGTACTGTCAGCCATCGCCCGCAGGCCCGCGGCTGGGGGAGGCCGCCGATCAAGAAGACGCTCCGTCACATCATCGTCTTCGCCGTCATCGTCCTCGCGCTCTACCTGCTGCTTCCCAGAGTGGTGGACACCGAGAAGACGGTGGCCATGCTCACGCATGCCAGCTACGCTCTTCTCGGGCTCGCCGTCGCCCTGGAGGTCGGGGCCCTGCTGGGGTATGCGAACCTCACGCGGTACGTGCTCAAGGTGCTGGACATCCCCATGCGCCTGCATGAGGTCGCCGCCATCACCCTGAGCAGCCTGGCCGTGAGCCACATCCTCTCGGCCGGCGGCGTCGGCGGCTGGGTCGTCACGTACAACGCCCTGCGCAAGCGCCGGGCGCCGCACGGCCTCATCTTCGTGGCCATCGCCGCGCAGCAGTTCTTCAACTACGTCGTCCTGTGGTTCTTCTTCGCCCTCGCCCTGCTGTGGCTCGTGGTCGTGCGCGGCGAGTCGATCGCCGGCTACGTGGTCGGCATCGTGCTCATCGGCCTGATCCTGTGGCTCACCATGTACGGCGTGTACCTGTACAACCACCGCACGCGCATGCGGCGCCGCGTGCAGCAGGTGGCGCACCTGGTCAATCGCGTCACACGCAGGGAGACCATCCAGGAAGACCACATCGACGGCTGGCTGGACAACCTGTTCGCCGGCATGCGCCGCATGATGTCGCACCGCGGCGCGCTGCGCACCACGACCGGCCTGGCCTGCGTCTTCTGGGCCCTCGACCTGCTGTGCCTGTGGGCCACGTTCTTCGCCTTCGGCTACAGGATCGGCTTCGGCTACCTCGCCGTCGGCTACGTGGTCGCCTACGCCATCGGCACGTTGGCCCCCACGCCTGGGGGTCTGGGGGCGATCGAAGGCATCATGATCGCCCTGTACGTGAGCTTCGGGGTGCCGTCGGCGACGGCGGTCGCGGTCGTGCTCGCGTACCGGCTCATCAACTTCTGGCTGCCGATACCGCCCGGCTTCATCGCGTACTTCCTGGTGCGCCCTGGGCGGACCCCGATCCACGAAGGCGAGATCGAGGAGGCGGCCGAGGAGGCGTGCGAGATGGAGCGCTCACGCGTGAGGCTGCGCTCTTGAGCGGAACGGCGCGGCGGTCGGCGAGCGTCTGCGGCCGCGCTCAGAGCCTGTAGACCTTGATGACCGGGCCACGCTCCCCCGGTCCCGGCGAGAACGTCTTGACGAGCGAAGCCTGTGCGTCCAGTTCGTCGTAGAAGCGCATCACGGAGGGGTAGTACGGCGCGGCGGCGCGCACCCGCTCGGAGACGAGGGAGCTGACGACCACGTAGTCGGCGCCGTGCTCCCTCACCCAGCCGAGGTCGTGCGACGCGTTCCGGAGGCCCGGCGCCGGCAGGCGCAGACGTATGACGCGGAACGCCGGCGGCGCCGGCGCGCCCGCCTCCGTGAAGTACCTGCGCTCGCGGAGGCGGTGCAGCTGCGGCCCGCTGGTCTCGGTGGCGATGGTGCTGCCGGCCGGCAGGTTCTGCGCGATCCACCGCGTCGCGACGGCGCGGGTGTCCGCGCCCGACAGACTTGCGTCGAAGGCCAGCGACGCCGTCAGCGGCCCCACCGCGGCGAGCGCGAGCAGCACGGCCACGGCCGGCACCGTGACACGCCGCCAGGCCGGCCGCGCCAGGGCGGCGTCGAGACACAGGCGCACGCCGAGCAGGATCAGCAGGGGCAGCACTGGGAGCAGATAGCGGTCGGCGAGCTCCTTCCAGGTGCTGACGTACAGCACGTAGACGACGCTGTACGGCGCGAGGAGCAGGTCGAGCGTGGAGTGACGCCACAGGGCCCACGCCACCCCGGCCAGGCAGACCACCAGCAGCAGCGCCCCCAGGGCGCCGGTGAAGTTGACGTGCACGTTGTACCAGAGGCCGTTGCCGGCGTTCTCCCAGCCCAGCCAGCCGCGCGCCATGATGCGGTTCTGGCGCAGGAAGTCGTGCACGAAGTGCCCGGGGTCGAGCACGATGAACGGCGAGCCCAGCACGAAGGCCACGAGCATGGGGAGGTACACGCGCAGCACGAGCGGCCGCGCCCAGGCGAGCGCGGCGCGGGCCGGGGCGGCAGAGCGCGAGGAGGAGCCGCGCGCCGACGGGCCGCGCGAGGAGGAGCCGCGCGCGGCCACCTCGGCGCGGCAGGCGTACACGGCGGCGATGGTCGCCGGCAGCACCAGAAGGCCGAGGTTGTACTTGGTGGACGTGGCCAGGCCGGCCACCACGGCCCCGGCGACGAGCCTGCGGCCGCCGGCGCCACGCGCCGCCTGCAGGAGCAGCAGCAGGGCCAGCAGCGAGAGCATCGTGGCCGTCACGTCGGTGACGGCCATGTGCGAGTAGGCCACGTGCAGCGGCGCCAGCGCCAGGAGCAGCGCCGCGACCAGTCCGGCCGGGCGGCCGAAGGCCTCCCGGCCGAGCCGGTAGACAAGGTACACCGAGGCCGTGCCCGCGGCGGCCGAGACGAGCCGGCCGAGCACGAAGTACGGCCCCGGGTCGGTCACGAACGACGCCACTGCGAGCGGGTTCGCACCCTTCACGACCCAGAGCAGCGGCGCCGCCGCCAGATACGCCGCGCCGACCACGTAGAAGAAGAAGGACGGGTAGTAGAAGAACTGCGGGTTCAGCCCTCCGCGGGCGGCCCCGAACGCCTTCGGCAGCACGGTGCTCTCGTCGACGTTCACGAGGCTGTACGGCAGGCCCCAGCCGATGCCCTTGAGGCGGAGCGCCGCCGCGATGACGAGCACGGCAACGAGCAGAGCGAGGGCGACGGTGCGAGAGCGCGAGGACGAGCGCGTGAGGGCGCCCGTGCCCGGCGCCTGCGCCGGAGGCGCCGGCTCTGCCGGCGGCGCCGGCACCCGGCTGGGCGCGGCGTCCCCGGGCGCCTCGGCCGCCGCGCCTTCCGGCGCGGCGCTCATCGCTGCCCCGACCGTGCCTCGACGGAGGCGCAGTCGCTGGCCTCGTCACGGAAGCAGCTGACGGCGCCGGTGTGGCACGCGGGGCCGGCCGGGTCCACGATCAGCAGGACGGCGTCGTGATCGCAGTCGAGCCGCGCCGACACCAGGCGCAGCACGTTGCCGCTGGTCGCACCCTTGTGCCACAGCTCCCGCCGGCTACGGCTCCAGAAGTGCGCTTCGCCGACCGCGAAGGTCCTCGCCATGGCCTCCTCGTCCGCGTAGGCGACCATGAGCACCTCTCCGCTGGCCGCGTCCTGCACGATGCACGGCACGAGGCCCTTGTCGTCGTAGCGCACGCGCGAGAGGAAGGTCGGGACGTCCATGGCTGGAGTGTGACGCAGGCCGGCGGCCGTGTCAGCCCAGGAAGTCCTTCATGATGGCGACGCCCGAGCTGGTGCCGATGCGCACCGCCCCGGCGTTCACCATGAGCTCGACGTCGCGCAGGGTGCGGATGCCGCCCGACGCCTTCACGCCGATGTGCTCGTCCAGAGAGTCGCGCAGGATCTCCACGTCGCGCACCGTGGCCCCGGACGGCCCCAGTCCGGTGGAGGTCTTGACGAAGTCCACCCCGGCCGCCTCGCAGATCTTGCAGGCCATGCGCTTCATCTTGATGGTGAGGTAGCAGGTCTCGATGATGGCCTTGATCACGACCTGGCCACGGCCCGAGTTCATCGCCTTGAGGCGCACGGCGCGGACCACGCTGGCGAGCTCGTTGCGCACGTACCCGAAGTCGCCGGAGAGGAAGGCGGGGACGTTGATGACCACGTCGATCTCGTCCGCACCGCGGGCCACGGCGTCCTCCGCGGCCACCACCTTGGCCTTGAGCGAATCGGCTCCGAAGGGGAACGAGATGACCGAGCACACCTTGACGTCGGCAGGGCGCAGCAGCTCGGCGGCCAGCGGCACGAAGTGCGGGAAGATGCAGACCGCCGCGAAGTGGTACTTGCCGGCCTCGCGGCACAGGCGCTCGACGTCTGGGGTGGTGGTGTCGGCCTTGAGCAGCGTGTGATCGATGGTCTTGGCTAGCTCCTCGGCGTGCACGCCGCTGATCACTCCCCCCGGAAGATCGATAGAACACGCTCCCACGGCCCGCTGCGAGTATACCAACCCCGGAGCGGGCGCGACGTCTCACGGGGCGCCGCGCCGTCCCGGTCAGAGGAGGCGCTCGATGAAGCGGTCGTCGCGGCGCCAGCGCTTGCGCACCTTGACGCGCAGGTCAAGGAAGACCTGCACGCCGAGCACCGCCTCGATCTCGTGACGGGCGGCCGTGCCCACGGCCTTCACGACGCGGCCACCCTTGCCGACCACGATGGCCTTCTGCGACTCGGTCTCGACGATGAGGTAGGCCTCGATCTCCACGAGCGGACGGTCGCTACGCTCCACGAGGCCGCCGACCTCCACGGCCACGGCGTGCGGCACCTCGTCGCGGGTGCGCCGCAGGGCCTGCTCGCGGATGAGCTCCGCCACGAGCAGCTCCAGCGGCTGGTCGCTGTGCTGCCCGGCCGGGAAGTACAGGGGGCCGGGCGGCATGGCCGCGGCGACCGCGGCGAGCAGCTCGCCGAGACCGTCGCCGCGCAGCGCCGACACCGGCAGCACCTCGCGGCCGCCGGCCAGCTCGCGCGCCTCCTGGAGGCGCGCGCCCAGCCGGGGGCCGTCCACGAGGTCGATCTTGTTGAGGGCGACGAAGGCCGGCAGGTCGGCCCCGGCGACGGCCCGGACCACGTAGCGGTCGCCGGGCCCGAAGGTCTCGGCGGCGCTCAGCACGACGAGCGCGGCGTCGACCTCGCCGAGGGCGTCGTCCACCGCCGTCTGCATGCGCCGCGTGAGTGTGTCGAACGGCTTCTGGAAGCCCGGCAGGTCGAGCAGCACGACCTGACAGCTCTCCAGGTTGGCGACGCCGGTGATGCGCCGGCGCGTGGTCTGCGGGTGGTCGCTGACGATGCTCACCTTGTGGCCGACGAGTGCGTTCACGAGCGTGGACTTGCCGACGTTCGGGCGCCCGAACACGGCCACGAAGCCGGAGTGGAACTGCTCACTCACCCTGCGTCCTCCCCATCCCGATGGCTGGGACCGCCGGCCGCGGACCACTCACCGCCGGCGGCGGCGAACGGCGCCGCCAGCAGCGCGCGCAGGCGCAGCACGCGCACGGCGCCGCCGGTGCGCGCCACGACGTCGACGTCGCCGAACTCCGCCAGCGCCTGCAGACAGACACCGCACGGCAGGCAGTCGGCGCCGGAGCCCGCCGCGACGGCGACGGTGCGCGGGCGGCGCTCACCGGCCGCCACGGCGGCCGCCAGCGCCGCGCGCTCCGCGCAGAGCCCGGCGGGGTACGAGGCGTTCTCCACGTTCACACCCAGGTACGCGCGCCCCGACTCGGCCACCAGCGCCGCGCCCACGGCGTACCCCGAGTAGGGCGCGTAAGCACGGGCCGTGGCGCGCTCCGCCTCGGCGAACAGCCGCAGCTCGGCGGCGTCTGCGTCCCGGCCCTGCGGCGCACCGCTCAAAGCGGGTACCAGATGCGGAACAGGACCAGCGTCACGGCGATGCCGAGCCCGGCGCCCAGCGCGACCTCGGGCAGAGTATGGATCTTGGCCTGCACGCGGCTCTGCGACACCAGCACCGCGAGAAACAGGGTGATGGCCGAGATGGGCAGCGCCCAGGCGGTGCCGGTGGCGATGATCGTCACCGCCACCCAGGCGGCGAACGCCACGGCGGCGTGCACCGACGGCAGGCCGCCGTGGAACGCCGTGCCGCGGTGGGTGACGGCCTTCACGGCGATGGCCACGATGATCACGAGCACGAGGGCGATGACGGTCACGTCGATGGGCGACGTGCGCAGCCTGCTGATGAGCGTGTACGGGACGTAGGTGATCTTGTCGTAGAAGACGAGATAGGCCACCGCGATGGCGTTGACCGCGGCGATGAGCACGGCGCCGGCGGCCACGTCCTTGGCGATCTTGGCGCGTGGGTCGTCCTCGTCGGTGATGAGGTCGACGATGTGTTCCACGGCCGTGTTGAACATCTCGGCGATGAGCACGAAGGAGATGGCGACGAGCAGGGCGATGACCTCGAGGCGCGTGAGCGCGAAGAACAGGGCCGCGACGAGGACCAGCCCCGCGATCGCGAAGTGGATCCACATGTTGCGCTCGTGCCGCAGCGCGTGGACCACGCCGTCGAAGGCGTAGTTGAAGCTGCTGAGCAGGTTACCGCGGCGGCGCGACAAGCAGACCCTCCCAGCTGACCAGCTCCAGGACTTCGGCCTGCCGCAGGGCCATCTGCCCCGCGTCGACCTCGTGGTCGTGCCCCAGCAGATGCAGGGTGCCGTGCACGAGGAGCACGGCGAGCTCGAAAGCCTCGGGCAGGCCGTCGGCGCGCGCCTGACGCAGCGCCTGGCGCGCGCAGATCACCACGTCGCCGAGCAGACGCGGCGGGCCGGCTTCGCCGCCGCCGGGGTCCTCGTACCGCTCGTCCGGCCCATCCGTCGCGTCTTCGCCGCCGAAGTCCTCCAGCGGGAATGACAGCACGTCGGTGACCTGGTCCTTGCCGCGGTGCTCGCAGTTGAGACCGCGGATGCGGCGCTCGCCGACGAGCTCGACCGAGAGCTCGGCGTCCCGCACGCCCTCGGCCACGAGGACGCGATCGACGAGCGCCGCCACGGCCTCCTCGTCGACCTCGACGCGGGTGGCGTTGTACACCTCGACGAGGTTCATCCGCGCTGCCCCTGCGACGGGCGCTCCTGGCGCGGCGGCCACGGGCGCGCCGCCGCGACCTGGTCGTCGTGCTCGCGGTACGCGTTCACGATGCGCTGCACGAGCTTGTGGCGCACCACGTCGTGGCCGTCGAAACGCGTGATGGCGATATCCTCGATGTCGGTGAGCACCTCCGGCACGGTCACGAGCCCGGAGGTCCGGCTCTGCGGCAGGTCGATCTGCGTCACGTCGCCGGTCACGACCATCTTGGAGCCGAAGCCGAGGCGCGTGAGGAACATCTTCATCTGCTCGGGCGAGGTGTTCTGCGCCTCGTCGAGGATGATGAACGAGTCGTTGAGCGTGCGCCCGCGCATGAACGCCAGCGGCGCCACCTCGATCTCGCCCTTCTCGATGAGCGCCGCCAGCTTCTCTCCCTCGAGCATGTCGTACAGGGCGTCGAACAACGGGCGGAAGTACGGGTCCACCTTCTCGGACACGGTGCCGGGCAGGAAGCCGAGGCTCTCCCCCGCCTCCACCGCCGGCCGCGTAAGGATGATGCGGCCGACCTGCTTGGTGAAGAAGGCGCTCACGGCCATGGCCGTGGCGAGGTACGTCTTGCCCGTACCCGCCGGACCGATGCCGAACGTGATGGTGCTGCGGCGGATCGCGTCCACGTAGCGCTTCTGGTTCACCGTCCGCGGCCCGATCTGCCGACCGCGGTGGGCCCACACCACGTCGCCGTACACCTCCGAGGGCTTGCCGGAGGAATTGACGGCGATGTCCATGAGCGACTCGACCATGGCGCCGTTCACGGGGCGTCCTGAAGCGATCACGGTGAGGAGCTCCTCGATCACCGCCTTCGCCTGCGTCACCGCCTCGTCCGTGCCCTCCAGGATGAGCACGTTGCCGCGCATCGTGATGCGGCAGTCCAGGCGGGTCTCGAGGATCTTGAGGTGGGCGTCGTGCTCGCCGGCCAGCGCCTGCGCGACCTGGTTGCTGTCCAGGTCGATGACGGTGCGCACGGGCTCGGGCACCGCGTCACCCCCCCAGCTTGCTGCGCACGAGGTCGCTGAGCTTCTTGCCGTCGGCGCGGCCGGCGACACGGGGCTTGAGCCAGCCCATGACCTTGCCCATGTCCCGGGGCGTCACCGCCTGCACGGAGGCGATGCCCTCGTCGACCAGGTCTTCGAGCGCCTCGTCGCTCAGCTCCTCGGGCATGAACTCCGCGAGAACCTCCATCTCATAGCGCTCCTGCGCGGCGAGGTCGTCGCGGCCCGCACCCTCGTAGACCTCGAAGGCCTCGGCACGGCGCTTCTTCTCGCGCTTGAGCACCGTGAGCTCGTCGGCCTCCGTGGGCTCCTTGCGGCTGTCGATGCGCTCCTTCTTGAGTGCCGCGACGATGGCCGACAGGGCGTCGCGGCGCTTCTTGTCGCCGGCCTTGAGCGCCGCCGTGGACTCGTCCTTGATGCGCTGCTCGATGACGCCGAGCTCTCTCATGCGATGGTTCCTTTCACTCCGTCTTCGTGCTCCTCGGTGGCGACGGCCGCGACCAGCTCTCCCGGCGCGGCCTCACCCTCCAGGTAGTAGCGGACGTACTCCGAACTGTACCCCCTCCAGAGGCCGCCGCGGCGCTCCTCGACGAGCACCTCGGCGGGGCGGCCGAGAGCGGCGCGGCGCGCGGCCCGGGCGGCCGCCCCGGCGGCCGCCAGCGCGCGCCCGGTGCGCTCCCTGACGAGCGCGGCCGGCAGGGGCGGCAGCTGCGCCGCCGCCGTGCCCGGCCGCGCCGAGAAGCCGAACACGTGCACACGCCCGAAGAGCCCGCTCTCCAGGGCCTTCAGCGTGCGCGCGAAGGCCGCATCGTCCTCGCCGGGGAAACCCGCGATCACGTCGGTACTGAGCATACAGGCGCCCAGCCGGGCCCGCACACGGTCCACCGCCGCCAGGTACCGCACGAACGTGTACGGCCGCCGCATGGCGCGCAGCACGTCGTCGGCGGCGGACTGCAGCGGCACGTGCAGGTGGCGCGCCACGCGCGGGTGCGCGAGCGCCTCCAGGAGCCGCTCGTCCAGGCGTCGCGGCTCCAGCGACGAGAGCCGCAGGCGCGCGAGCTCCGGCAGCTCGGCCAGCGCGGTGACGAGGTCCGCGAGGCGCCTGTCGCCGTCGGCCCAGGCGCCCAGGTCCACGCCGCTCAGCACGACCTCGCCGCAGCCCTCGGCGAGGGCGGCCCGGGCGGCGTCAAGGGCGGCCGCCAGCGGCACGCTCCGCGGCTGCCCCCGCACAAGGCGCACGACGCAGTAGCTGCAGACGCCGGTGCACCCGTCCTGCACCTTGAGCACGTGGCGGGTGCGGGCACCGGGCGTGGCGCGCGACGCTGCTCCGTCGTGCGCGCCGGGGGTGCTGCGCCCTGCGACTGCGTCGCCGGCGGCCGCGCCCGCGGCGCCTGCCTCGCGCCCTGCGGGAACGGCCGCGGCGCCGCCACCCGCCGCCAGCTCGCGCCCGACCTGGGCCCAGTCGGGACGCCCCACGACGGCGATGCCGTCGCCGGCGAACTGCTCCGGGTGCAGCACGGCGGCGCAGCCGGCGACGAGCACCCGGCTCCCGGAGGCGGCCAGCCGCCGGGCCAGGCGCCGCGACTTGCGCTCCGCTTCGGCCGTGACGCAACAGGTGTGGACCACGACGACGTCGGCGCCGGCCGCCGTCGTCGTCTCCACGCCGGCCGTGGCGAGCCCGGCGAGGGCCTCCTCGCCGTCCGCCTGGCTGATCTTGCAGCCCACAAAGGCCGCGCGCACGCTCGTCACCCGGACCTCACCAGGTGCACGAGCGCCCACTCCCCGTCGTCGCGGCGCGCGGCCTCACGGTAGGCGGGGTACGCAGCCACGGCCTCGTCGACCTGGCCGACGAGCAGCCCCGCGAGCAGCAGGCGCTGCGGGCGCAGCAGGTGCAGACCGGCTTCGGCGGCCTCGGCGGCTCCGCCCGGCGCCGGCCCGGCGCCGCCGGACGCGACCCCCTGCTCCCCGCCGGCGAACCGCGCCGCCAGCCTGAGGATCGGCCCCAGGGCGATGTTGGCCACGACGACGTCGGCCTGCGGCAGCAGGCTGCCGGGGTCCGTCGCGTCGGCCACGCGGAAGTCCGCCTCCAGCCCGTTGCGCGCCGCGTTCTCAATCGCCGCGCGCACGGCGGCTGCGTCGAAGTCCACACCCCACACCGGCGCGAACCCGAGCCGCAGAGCCGCCAGCGCGACCACGCCCGAACCGCAGCCGACGTCGAGGAGCGACCCTGGGGCGATGCCCTGGATCGCCTCCAGACACTGGCGTGTGGTGGCGTGGCCGCCGGTCCCGAACGCCTGCCCGGCGTCGATGACGAGGTCGAGCAGCCCGGGCTCGGGGTCGCACCACGGGGGGCGCACGAAGAAGCGCCCGACGGTCTGCGGCCTGTGGAACTCCTGCCAGGCGGTCTCCCAGCCGGGCCTCTGCGGCTCGGTCGTGAGCTCCCCGAGGCGGACGAGCCGCCGCAGCACGCCCTGCGCCCGGCGCTCCGCCCCGGCCTCTGCCGTCAGCCAGAACACGAGCGTGTCGCCGTCGTCCTCTTCCTGCCAACCGGCCGGCTGCAGCGATGCGACCAGAGCGACCGCGTCGGGGTGCACGTAGTCGACCGGGTCGGCGTTGACGGCGAAGGCCGCCGAACCGGACCAGTCGTCGGGCTGCAGATCCTCGCGCGGGCCCGCGGCGCCCGCCGCCGCCCGTGGGAGCCGCAGCGTGTACCGCGTGTAGCCCACGGACGTCACTGGCGGAAGACCGCCCGGACCTTGTCGAAGAAGCTCTGGTCGGCCTCGTAGTTCGCGCTGCCCGTGAGCTCCGCGAACTGTTCCAGCGCCTCGCGCTGTCTGGCGTCCAGGTGGCGCGGCACCTGCACGTTGACCACCACGAGCAGGTCGCCGCGGCCGTGGCCCTGCAGGGCCGGTACGCCGCGGTTGCGGAAGCGCTTGACCTCCCCCGGCTGCGTGCCCGGCTTGAGCTCGACCTCGACGTCGCCGTCGAGGGCCGGCACGTACACCTTGGTGCCCAGCGCCGCGTCGGCCATGGTGACGTCGAGGCGGTACACGAGGTCGTCGCCGTCACGCACCAGGTGCTCGTGCGGCTCGACGCTGATGGCCACGTACAGATCGCCGGCGCGACCGCCCTGGGCGCCGGCGCCGCCTTCGCCGCCGAGGCGCAGACGCTGGCCGTCGGCGATGCCGGCCGGCACGTCCACGGTGACGGTGCGCGTGGCCCGCAGCCTGCCGGCCCCACGGCAGCTCTCGCACGGGTCCTGCACGATGCTGCCCTGACCGCGGCACAGGCTGCAGGTGCTGGTGCGGATGAACTGCCCGAAGCCGCCGAGGCTGGAGACCTCGCGCATGCGCCCGCTGCCGTGGCACTGCGGGCAGGTGTCGCGCCCGGTGCCCGGCCGCGCGCCGCTGCCGCCGCAGGTGTCGCACGGGACGTCGGCGGTCACCTCCACCTCGCGGGAGGCGCCGAACACCGATTCCGCGAGCGTGAGGCGCACGTGCGTCTCCACGTCGTCGCCGCGCGGCTGGGGCGCGCCGCCCGCGGCGGAGCCCCACATGCCGCCGGCGTCGCGCAGCACCGAGTCGAACATGCCGCCGCCGAAGAAGATGTTGAACAGGTCGTTGAAGCCGACGTGCTCGAAGTCGGTCATGCTGCGGCCCTTGAGGCCGTCGAAGCCGTAGCGGTCGTAGACGGCCCGCGTCTCCGCATCGCTGAGCACCTCGTAGGCCTCGGCCGCCTCCTTGAACTGCGCCTCGCAATCGGGGTCGTCCGGGTTGACGTCCGGGTGGCACTCGCGCGCCACGCGGCGAAATGCCTTCTTGATCTCGTCCTGGCCGGCGTCGCGACGCACGCCGAGCACGTCGTAGTAGTCACGCTTCATGGGCGGAGGTGGGTCACGGTGTCACCAGATCTCTTGGAGGTAGGTGCTGAGGCTGTCGGCGGTCGCGCGGACCGTGCCGATGACGCGCTGGTAGTCCATGCGTGTGGGCCCCAGCACGCTGACTGTACCGAGATTGCGGTTGGCCACCCCGTAGTTGGCGGCCACGAGAGAGCACTCCTGCAGCGACGGCGGCGTCATCTCGTGGCCGATGCGCAGGTACATGCCGTCCTCGCGCAGCGCATCGGAGAGCAGTTCGAGCAGGTTGTAGCGCTGCTCGAGCATCTCGAGGACCTCGTGCAGATGGCCGGCGCCCTCGCGGCTGAGGTTGGTGACCAGCCGCGACGCGCCACCGAAGTGCAGGCTCTCCAGGTCTCCCGGCCCCGGCGTCTCGAAGGCCGGGCGCACGGTGTCGAGGAAGGCACGCTCGCGGGGACGCAGATCCAGGCTCTCGAAGGCCGCGGCGATGCGCCGCGTGCCCAGTTGCACGCCGACCAGGCGCTCGTTGAGGTACACGCGCGCGAACCCGGCCAGGCCTTCGTCCACGGCCTGGTCGAGGTGGAACACGCGCTTCGTCACCTGCCCGGAGGTGGTGATGATCACGACCATGACGAGGTGCGGCTGCAGCGAGAGCACCTCGACGTGGCGGATGGTGGAGGTCGTCATCGCCGGCGACGAGACCACGGCCAGCAGCTCGGTGACGCGCGAGAGGGCCTCGGCCGTCTCGCGCAGCGCATCGTCGATCTCGTTGCGGGCCCGGTCGCGCTCCACGGCGAAGGCCGGCGGCGCCTCGCGGCGCTCGCCGACGATGACGTTGACGTAGTGCCGGTAGCCGCTGTCGGTGGGCACCCTCCCCGCGGAGGTGTGCGGATGGGCCAGCATGCCCATGTCCTCGAGGTCGGCGAGGTCGTTGCGGATGGTGGAGGCGGCGACCCCGAAGGCGAAGTGCTCGCTGAGATGCTTGGAGCCGACGGGAGCGCCCGAGGCGATGTACTCCTCGATGACGGCCCGAAGGACCCCTTCTTGTCGCGGCGTGAGCGCCACCTGTGCCCCCTTAAACGTCAAGCGCGAAACAGACGTACGCACGCCTCGCCGGCGACGTACCGCCCCTTTCGCGTCACACGGATTCTACCACCGCGCAGGGAGACCAATCCAACGGCGGCGAGCTGGGAGGCGGCGCGCAGATCGAGGAGGGACTCGACCTCGGCGAGCGGGACCGGCTCGCCACAGCGCGCCGCGAGCAGCAGGCGCTCGCGGGCGCGGACGTCGTCGCCGAGGGTCTCGAACGTCCGTGGCGGCTCGCGGCCGGCGGCCAGGGCGGCGGCCCAGGCCGTCGCGTCGGGCGCGTTCGTCCAGCGGCGCGCACCGACGCTGCTCACGGCGCCGGGGCCGAGGCCGAGGTAGGGCCGGGCGCGCCAGTACGCCAGGTTGTGGCGCGCCTTCTGGTGAGGCCGGGCGAAGCTGCTGACCTCGTACCAGTCGTAGCCGGCGCGCCCGAGGGCGCCTACGATGCGCCGGTAGCGCGCGGCGGCCTCGTCCGGGTCGGCGGCGGCGCGGCCGGACGCGGAGCCGGCCGCCAGCCGCGCCGCGAGCGGCGTGCCGGCCGCCGGCGTCAGCTCGTACCACGAGACGTGGTCCGGGTGCAGCTCGAGCACGGCGGCGATGTCGGCTTCGACGTCCGCCGGCGTCTGGCCGGGGATGCCATGGATCAGGTCGTGGGACAGGGCGCGCACGCCGGCGGCACGCAGGCGCGCATGCGTGGCGGCCGGGTCGGCCTGCGCGCGCCGGCCGAGGGCCCGGCGCAGGGCCGGGGCGAAGCTCTGCACGCCGAGGGACACGCGCAGACCGGCAGGGACGCCGCCGGGGCGCCGCGGCCTCGCGCCGACGCCCCGTGGCGCGCGGCCGCCCGCCACACGCCAGGCCGCCGCCCAGGCGGCGAAGCCGGCGTCCACGTCCTCCGGGTTCGCCTCGACGGTGACCTCGGCGTTCGGCGTGAGCGAGGGCCGGAACAGTTCGAGCAGCCGCTCGAGCCGCGGCGGCTCCAGCAGGCTCGGCGTCCCGCCGCCGAGGTACAGCGTCTCGAGGTGGCGCACGCCGTGCGCCGCGCGCTCGCGCTCCCACTCGGCGGCCACGCCTTCCACGAACGCGTCGAACCGCGCCCTCTGGCCCGGCGCGTCCGGCGCGCCGGCCGCCGTGGAGGCGAAGTCGCAGTAGTCGCAGCGCGCCCGACAGAAGGGCACGTGCACGTACAGGTGCCGCACCGGACCGAGGAAGGCCCGGGTCCCGCGCGCCGGATGGAGGCACGCTCGCGTGCGCTCGGCCGGTGGGTGCGTCCGCGCCGGCCCGCTCACGCCGTCGGCACGAGGAAGAAGTACGACCCGCGCTCCTCGCGCTCGAAGACGCCGCCGTTCTTCTCGATCACGCGCCGTGAGGCCACATTGGTCACGTCGCAGTCGATGCGCGCCTCGCGGATGCCGAGGGCGGCGGCCAGCGGCAGCGCCGCCGCCAGCATGGCCGTCGCGTGCCCCCGGCCGCGTGCGCGGGGCCGGATCTCGTAGCCGATGTTGCCGCCGCGCCACAGCAGGCCACGGTTGAGCGTGTGCCGGATGTTGACACGTCCGAGATACTCGTCCCCGTCGGCCCACCACAGCACCGTCTGCGGCACGTAGCCGTCCAGCGGTGTCTCGAGACGCACGCCGAAGGCGCGCCGCACGTAGCGGTCGGGCGCGCCCGGGTGCGCGACGTCGTCCAGCAACGCGCTCACGTACCCGGAGAACTCGGCGGGGTCCGCGAGGCGCACGAGGTCGAGCTCCGGGTGCCGCCCTTCGGCATGGTACTCGGCGAGGGCGCTGAGAAACGAGCTGTGGTGGACCAGGGACGGCGCCGTCAGGCGTGGGCCCGGCTGTCGCCCCGGGTGCGGCGCCGGGCCCGCCCCGTCCCGGGGCTCTCCGGCGCCGCCCATCAGCGGTCCTTCTCGCCGGTGTCCAGCTCGAGCACGGCGAGGAAGGCCTCCTGCGGCACCTCGACCACGCCGAGTTGCTTCATGCGTTTCTTGCCTTCCTTCTGCTTCTCGAGCAGCTTGCGCTTGCGCGAGATGTCGCCGCCGTAGCACTTGGCGGTGACGTCCTTGCGCACCGCCTTCACCGTCTCGCGCGCCACCACCTTGTTGCCGATCGCCGCCTGCACCGCCACTTCGAAGAGCTGCCGCGGGATCTTCTGGCGCAGCTTGGTCACCAGCGCCTTGCCGCGCTGGTGGGCGCGCTCGCGTGGCGTGATGAGCGAGAGCGCGTCCACGGGCTCGCCGGCGAGCAGGACGTCCAGCTTCACGAGGTCGCTCTGGCGATAGCCCGAGTACTCGTAGTCGAGCGAGGCGTAGCCGCGCGTGCGCGTCTTCAGCTGGTCGAAGAAGTCGAGCACGATCTCGCCCAGCGGCAGCTTGTAGTGCATCTCGACGCGCTCGGGCGAGAGGTACTTCATGTCCACGAAGTCGGCGCGCCGTCCCTGGCACAGCTCCATGATGGTGCCGACGAACTCGGTGGGCACGAGGATGCTGGCCGAGACGAACGGCTCCTCCACACGCTCGATGAAGTTCGCCTCGGGCATCTGCGACGGGTTGCGGACCACCGTCAGCGTGCCGTTCGTGAGATACGCGTGGTACTCGACGCTGGGCATGGTGGTGATGAGCTCGAGCCCGTACTCGCGCTCCAGGCGCTCGCGCACGATGTCCATGTGCAGCAGCCCGAGGAAGCCGCAGCGGAAGCCGAAGCCCAGCGCCACGGAGCTCTCGGGCTCGTACAGCAGCGCCGCGTCGTTGAGCTTGAGCTTCTCGAGCGCGTCGCGGAGCTCCTCGAACTTGTCGCCCTCCGTGGGGAACAGGCCGGTGAACACCATCGGCTGCACGACCTTGTAGCCGGGCAGGGCTTCGCCGGCCGGGCGCCGCTTGTCGGTGATGGTGTCGCCGACGCGCACCTGGCCGACGTCCTTGACGCCAGTGATGATGTAGCCGACCTCGCCGGTCTGCAGGCGGTCGGCCGGCTTCATCTCGGGCGCGAAGTAGCCGAGCTCCTCGATCTCGGCGTCCTGGCCGGTGCTCATGAGCGTGACGAGCTGCCGCTTCGAGAAGGAACCGTCGACCACGCGCACGTAGGCGATGACGCCACGGTACTGGTCGTACTCGCTGTCGAAGATGAGGGCGCGCGGGGCGCCGCCGGGCTCTCCCGTGGGCGGCGGCGTGCGCTGCACCACGGCCTCGAG
>Ga0172371_10003597_pt1 | contig 23904 bp, 24 predicted proteins | sample Lak12m_FD_114543 | JGI IMG/M metagenome (GOLD analysis project Ga0172371, IMG submission 114543) | Freshwater microbial communities from Kabuno Bay, South-Kivu, Congo - kab_022012_12m | ecosystem: Environmental > Aquatic > Freshwater > Lake | place: Democratic Republic of the Congo: South-Kivu...
CTACTAAATACAAAAAAGATTATGGCGAAAAAGGCCAAAAAATTAAAGCAAAGTTTAACCCAACTTCTGGAGACTGCAAATTCTGGCAGGTAAAATTGGTGGTAGATAAAAACATGCTATACACCGATGAAGAAATTGAGGAAATGCAAGAAAACAAAATTATACCTCAAGAAGAAGCTCGCCTTGGCGAAGAGGCTCCAAAGAAATACATCTTTAATCCTGAAAAACACATAATGATTGAAGATGCCAAAAAGGACCATCCTAAAATAAAGGTTGGCGAAGAAATTGAAATTCCATTAGAGTCAAAAAAAGACTATGGTAGAATTGCTGCTCAAACAGCTAAGCAAGTTATTTTACAAAAAATAAGAGAGGCAGAAAAAGAAACCATTTCCAATGAATATAAATCAAAAGAAGGAGAAATAGTTTCTGGAATTGTGCAAAGAATTGAGGGCCACACAGTTTTTATAGACATTGGCAGAACTTTAGGCCTTTTAAGCAGAGAGGAACAAATACCGGGAGAGTTTTATAGACCAAGCCAAAGGTTAAAGCTATATATATTGAAAGTAGAAGATGCGCCAAAGGGTTCTATAATTATGCTTTCAAGAGCATATCCAAAACTTATTTCAAAGTTATTTGAATTAGAAGTTCCCGAAGTGTCTGCAGGTACAGTTGTTATAAAAGCTTTAGCCAGAGAGCCGGGTTTTAGAACAAAAATTGCAGTTGAATCTAAAGAAGAAGGCGTTGATCCAATTGGAGCAATGGTTGGCCAAAGAGGAACTAGAATTATGGCAGTTATAAATGAACTTGGTGGAGAAAAAATTGACGTAATTGAATGGCAAGAAAAACCAGAAAAGTTTATTGCCAATGCTCTGTCCCCTGCTAAAATTGTAAGCGTTGAAGTTGCCGATAAAAATTCAGCAACTGTTTTGGTTCCAAACGATCAATTAAGTTTAGCTATTGGTAAAGATGGCAGAAATGTAAGATTAGCTACCAATCTTACTGGCTGGAAAATAGACATTAAAACAACTGATGAACCAGTAGAAGAGCCAGCAAAAGAAGCCGAAGAAAATAAAGATAAAGAATAATTATTATTAATATTATTAAAACATAATAAATTAAAACTATGATAAGTTTAATCTATTATCCAATTATTGTATCGCTATTTGCGATCGCGTACGTATGGTTTCTGATTTTACAAGTCAGAAAAAATCCTCCTGCCGGAGATAAGGCAGTGGCTATTACTGCAGCTGTGCAGGAAGGCGCAATGTCATATTTAAAGCGCCAATACAAAACTATTTCTATTGTGGGAATTGTTTTGTTTGCTCTTTTATTCTTTATGGGATGGAAGGTAGCAATAGGATTTTTAATAGGAGCAGTGTTGTCGGGGATATCGGGGTTTATTGGAATGATAGTTTCTACACAAGCTAACACCAGAGTTGCCGAGGCTGCCAAAAAAGGATCGGCCAAGGCATTAGACGTCTCTTTTAAAGGAGGTTTAATTACAGGTTTAATGGTGGTTGCTTTAGGATTGCTTGCTGTATCAGTTTATTACAAATTTACAGACATAGAAGGACTTATTGGACTTGGATTTGGAGCTAGCTTAATTTCTGTTTTTGCCAGAGTTGGTGGAGGCATTTATACCAAAGCAGCTGACGTAGGAGCTGACTTGGTTGGAAAAGTTGAAAAAGGAATTCCAGAAGATGACCCAAGAAACCCAGCTGTAATAGCTGACCAAGTTGGTGATAACGTAGGAGATGATGCTGGCATGGCTGCAGATATTTTTGAAACATATGCAGTTACAACAATTGCCACAATGATTTTGGGGCATTTATTATTCCCAAGCGCAACACAGTTTATTTTGCTCCCATTAATTTTGGGCGCTGTATCTATTTTAACTTCTATAATTGGAAGCTTCTTTGTAAAACTAGGGAAAGGACAGGGTATTATGGCAGCAATGTACAAAGGAGTTGCGGCCACAGTTATTTTATCAGCTATTGTGTTTTATCCTGTTATAGCAAAGCTTATGGCAAACACTGCTATTTCGGTAAACAGCATGTATTGGTCTACAGTTATTGGTTTAATAGTTGCAGCTGGAATGTTTGTTATTACAGAATATTACACTTCAAAAGGTTTTGGACCAGTAAAATCTATTGCCAAGGCCTCGGAAACAGGACATGCAACAAACATAATTAGAGGATTAGGAATTGGAATGCAATCTACTGCTTTGCCAGTTTTGTTAATTGCTATTGCAACAATTGTTTCATATTGGTTGGGAGGACCACAATATGGAATTTATTGCGTAGCATTGGCAGTAATGTCTATGCTTTCAATTTCTGGAATAGTTGTAGGAGTTGATGCTTATGGCCCAATTACCGATAACGCCGGAGGTATTGCTGAAATGTCTGGCATGCCAGAAGATGTAAGAAAAATTACCGATGCTTTGGACGCTGTTGGAAATACAACCAAAGCAGTCACCAAAGGATATGCTATTGCCTCTGCGGGATTAGCTGCTTTGGTATTATTTTCAGCTTATTCTCAAGAAGTTCACGCTACTTTTGCATTAGATGATGCTAAAGTAATTGCAGGATTGTTAATTGGTGGATTACTCCCCTACTTGTTTGCTTCCCAGTTAATGGGAGCTGTTGGAAAAACAGCTGGTAAAGTTGTAGAAGAAGTAAGAAGACAATTTAAAACAATTAAGGGTCTTATGGAAGGAACAGCCAAACCAGAATATGGAAAATGCGTTGATATTGTTACAAAAGCTGCAATTAGAGAAATGATTTTGCCAGCAATAGTTCCTGTATTAGCTCCAATTGTTGTTGGGTTTACTTTGGGGGTAGAGGCTTTGGGAGGATTGTTAATTGGATCTATTGTGACCGGAATATTTGTGGGAATTTCTATGACAACTGGTGGCGCTGCTTGGGACAATGCTAAAAAATATATTGAAGGTGGCGCTCACGGTGGAAAAGGATCAGAAGCTCATAAGGCGGCAATCACAGGAGATACTGTGGGAGATCCTTCGAAGGATACTGCTGGTCCGGCGATTAATCCTATGATAAAAGTCTTGAATATCATAGCGCTTTTGATAGTTCCTTTCTTAGTATAGTTAGATTTGATTTTTTAGCAGTTCGGTCTTGATTTTGTCTCTTAAATGGGCCCATTCATCTTGAATGTCAGCCCATTTTTTGTGCTGATTTTTCAAAATAAAATTCATCTTTCTTATTTTTTCACTATGCTTACTTAAGGAAAATAGTTTGTGTATCAACGAAATTATTTCTCTCTTGAAATTTATGGTTAAATCAAGCATATCTTGGTTATAGATTCCATAATTAGTCTTAGATTTTTTTTCTCTGTCTAAACACAAACAAGGATGATAATTTAATTTTTCTAAGATTTTTTTCATTTGCTTTAAAATTTTTGCATCGCCGGTTCTAATTTTGAATATAAAGCGAGAGTGTTTTTCGTGACTTTTAACAAATTTCCAGCTTCCCTCGCAATCCATGTAAGCTGCCAAAAACTGGAAGAAGAACTTCTTATTATTTAATATCCAATTAGGAATTTCTTTAGGTTTTGCGATAAGAAAATCAAAGGACGGATGTAGATCGATGTAAATAAACCATTCTGGTTCTCGCGCCGCATTCTTCATAAAATATATGCGCGTTTCTCCATAGTTTTTAAAAGAATTTTTTAAGAGGTCTATTTGAGCGAGGTGGGTAGTGCTAGTTTGAACTCTAACAGATTTCCTCGCCCATTTAGCATAAAAATCTCCTGCCCGCAAACCAAGGAAATAAGCTTTTTCTTCTAAGTTATTTAAAAACGGTCTTTTGAACTTTTTTGTCAAAGCTTCTGACAATGTTCTTGTTTTTATGCCAAACTTTTTAAGTTTCTTTCTTATAGTTCTAGAGTTAATATTACCCAACTTTTCTGCTATTTCCAAAGAGGACAGCCTTTGTTTTAAGTATAAATCCTCTAGTTGTTCTTTAGTGATTATTATTTTTTTATTCATTTTATTATTTGAAAGATACGTCGGGACCAGATGCCACTTTAATTATATCAAATATTATGTAGATTTAAAATCTGCTACTTCCCCGCCTAATTTAAAACCCCGCTTCGCGGGGGCTTTTTTCTTGACTTTGGATAGCTTTATGTATAAGATATGAATATGGTTCTTTGACTTATTAATATGGACAGCCAGCAAAACGAAAGGAGACGGTCATGGCAAGAGGAAAGAAACCAGCAAAGGCAAAGAGAGGCGAGCTTGACCCAAAACTAAGAGAAGAATTCTGCAAGTTCCTTAGGCAACGCGTAAAGAAGGCTTGCAAGGAAAAGGGCGTACAGAGTTATGGATCAGCAACAATTGATCTCTCAACTCCAGGTGGCATGATTATCATTCTTGCCGGTCTCGAAACCATAGAAGACGACCCAAAACCAGGCAAAGAAAATGGGAAGTAAATATCACTTCTCTGAATACAGCACAACCAAAAGGTTTGTGCTTTTTTGTTGAGGTTCTATTACTTTAATTAAACGCTTGTGGATTGGCTGTCAACTTGTGGCTCAACTGGATTTTCAGCTGGAGCTTCAGTAAAGGTCCCGTTCTCAAATTCTATACTATCCCCTTCCTCGCTAAAGGGCTGGTTCTTCTTTGGCGCGTGAAGTTGCTTTTGAAGATGATTAATTTGAGACACTAACAAGTGCTTAGTATTCTTAGCATCGGTAATTATCTTATCAATTAAACCCTGCAAAAACTTTTCCCTTTCAGCCAATTGAGTATCTTTTGCTTTATAATCAACAAGCAGAGATTCATACTTTTTTATCCATTCTTTTTTCTCAACTCGGTCCTCTTTTAAGATATCTAAAAATTCCTGATCAATGGTAATTTGTCCTATCTCATGTCCTATCAAATGTCCTACCCCCTGATCAACCGCATAGTCGGTACCGCTTAGTCGGTTTGGCTGACCGCTTAAGCGGTTTTGCTCATTTTCGTCCGACCGCTTAAGCGGTTCGGGGGACCGCTTAGTCGGTACCGCATAAGCGGTCTCTTTTGGCAAAGCTTCCAGTTCTTTTACCCAAAAATCTTCTTTTAAAAGTATAACATTTCCAACTCCTCTATCATACCGTTCACTCAAATTTCCCTCTAATTTTTGAGGTTCCATTAATTTAAACTTTCTAATTCTTCTTCTAATTCTAATATCAGGAACTTCGTACTTTTGTATGAATTCCTGGATGGTTAAAAAGTCATTATTGCTCATATTTTTGTGGACCGCTTAGTCGGTACCGCTTAAGCGGTAGGGGTACCGCTTAGTCGGTACCGCTTAAGCGGTTGGCATACCGCTTAAGCGGTCTATATTATCTAATTTTATCAGTATGACACACCCATGTCAACAGGCAAATGTCCTACCCCCCCTATATACCAGTGGGCTTGCTTTTTATTACAAAAAAAGTTAAACTAGAGATGTTATTTATTAAACTAAAAAAATATGAAAATAGAAACAAAGAAATTACCAAAGTCTCAAATAGAAATAACCTTTGAGCTAACGGCCGAAGAATTTAATGAGCACTATAGCCACGCCCTAGAGCATTTGAAAGGCCACATAAAAATTGATGGCTTCCGCCAAGGTCAAGCACCAGCCAAAATGGTTGAAGACAAAATTAAACCAGAAGCCCTTTTAATGGAAGCAGGAGACCATGCAGTACAACATGTTTATTCTGACTATATCAGAGAAAATAATGTTGAGGCCGCCGGCCACCCAGAAATTCAAATTAAGAAAATAGCCAAAGGTTCAGAATTTATTTTCACAGCCACAGCAACAGTTTTACCAGAAATTGAATTGCCAGATTACAAAACAATTGCTAAATCAGTTAAGAGCCAAGACATATCTGTAACTGACCAAGAGGTTCAAGACTCTTTAAACTACTTACAAAAGTCTCGTGCAAAAATGAGCTTAAAAAATGACGTATCTACAAAAGGTGATTTTGTTGAAATAGAATATTCATGCGACAAAGTTAATGAAGGCAAGCCAGCCAAGGATCAGTTTGTGTTGGGGGAGGGCGGTATGATACCTGGATTTGAAGACAATATTATTGGAATGAAGGCAGGTGATGAAAAGAGCTTTACTTTAAAGTTTCCAGAAAAATCCCCCCTAGCTGACAAAGAAGGTGTTTTTAAGGTTAAGGTTCTTTCGGTACATAAAATGGAGTTACCCGAAATAAATGATGACTTTGCCAAACAGCTTGGAGCATTTGAGTCGCTTACTGCTTTAAAATCAAACATGAAAGAAGGTATGACCCAAGAAAAACAAGAACAAGAAAAGCAGAGAAGGCGAGCTGAGATATTAGAAAAAATAGCTCAAAAGTCTCAAATAGAAATTCCAGATTCTATAGTAGAGTATGAACAACAACACCTTTTAGATGATCTAAAAAATAGAATAAGCCAAATGGCAAAAGGAGTAACCTGGGAACAATATTTAGCTTCTGTAAAAAAGACAGAACAAGAAATAAAAGACACTTATAAAAAGGAAGCAGAGAAGCGCTTAAAAGGATTTTTGGTATTGCGCCAATTGGGCAAAGCTGAAAATGTACAAGTTTCTGATGCAGAAATAGAAGAAAAGATGCAAGAGACGCTAAAGAATTACCCTCAAAAACCTGACGTTGACATTTCAGAGTTTAGAGAGTATACTAAAGGTATAACAATGAATGAGAAAATTTTCCAAATTCTGGAAAAATTTTCTAAGTAAAGACATGGAACAAATAACAAAAAAGGATATTCAAAACCTTTTGTCAGTGCAGACAAAGGAAATAGAAAAACGTTTGGCAGAACAAACAGATGTCATTTTAACTGCGGTTGACGAGAGAATAAAGGCTCTTGATCTGAGGTTTACAGAAAAATTTAATGACCTTACGACAACTTTGGATAAATTCTTAAAGAGAATGACAGACATAGAAGACGAATTCGCAATGATGCGCCAAGACATAAGGAGAGTTAAACAAGTTATAAAACAAAAATTAGGAGTAGATATAACATAAAATTATTAAAATAACTATAAAACCATGCAAAAAAGTGCTGAATCAAGAGAACCAATACAAGACACAACTGAAGTAATAGAATTAGAAAAATTACTCAACGATGTGGAATCTGGCGAGGCATTGAGAAAGATCACTCATGCCGCACTTAACGAATGTTATGAATATTTAAATGAGATTTCAAACAAGGCTGACGAGAAGCATCTTTTATTTGGTGCCGGTGAAAAGCATGTCCCAGAAGCCATGAAAACAAGGGCTGAAGTGGCATTAGCGAAAATTCGGAAGATTAAAGAAGCAATAGAAGCAATTAAGTAGAGAACCGGAAAAAAATTAATTAATAATTAATAATAATGCCAATAGTACCAACTATTGTAGAAAAAAATCAGCGCGGTGAGCGCGCATACGATATATTTTCAAGGCTTTTAGAAGAGCGTATAATTTTTCTTGCGGGTCCGGTCACTGACATGAATGCAAACATTGTCATTGCACAAATGCTTTATTTAGCATCAAAGGACTCCAAGAGAGATATAAAGCTTTATATAAACAGCCCAGGAGGTTCGGTTACAGCAGGACTGGCTATTTATGATACAATGCAGTATTTAAAATGCCATGTTTCTACCATTTGCATAGGTCTTACAGCTTCTATGGCAGCAGTTATTTTGGCAGCTGGAACTGCAGGCAAACGTTTTGCCCTTCCAAATGCTGAAATTTTATTGCACCAAGTAGCAGGAGGTATGCAAGGCCAGGCCACAGACATGGAAATTACAGCTAAGCAGATTGTGAAAATGAAAGAAAAATTAAATAAAATACTGTCATCACACACAGGCCAACCAATTAGCAAGGTAGAAAAAGATACTGACAGAGATTTTTATTTAACTCCAGATGAGGCAAAAAAATACGGCTTAATTGATGAAGTCATAGGCGGGAAATAACCTCGGAGAATTTAATGTATCTTATGCGGGCTCACTGCCAAAGTGAGTTCGTTTTATTAAAATTAAAATAGCATTATATGATAGAAATAATTATATTAGTGGCTGCAATAGCAATAGTTTTTGCTATAGGATCTGTGACAGGATACTATATTAGGCAAAACATTGCTAAAAAACGCGCTGGATCTCTTGAAGCAAAACTTACAAAAAGAGTTGCTGATGTAAAAGAAGAAACCAGCCAAATGTTAAAATCAGCTGAAAAGAAGTCAGCTGACATAATGGAGAAAACCACAAAAGAAATAGATGAAAGAAGAAGAGAGTTTTTAAAAGCTCAAGAGCTTTTGCTAAGTAGAGAAAAGCTTTTAGACCAAAGAATAAATTCTTTTGAGGGAAAGGAAAAAGAAGTTTCTGACAAAGTAGAAAAACTAAAAAAAGTTAAAGAAGATTTAGACGCCTTAAGGCAAGAGGCCGAAACAAAGCTTGAAAAAGTTGCATCTCTTTCAAGAGAAGATGCAAAAAAAGAGTTGCTAGCTTTAGTTGAATTAGAAAATGAAAAAGAAATATTAGATAGAATGAAAAAGCTTGAAGAAGGCAACCAAGAAAAGCTCCAAAACAGAGCTAAAGAAATTGTGGCTTTGGCCATTCAAAAGTGCGCTGTTTCACAAGCCCAAGAGCTTACCACTACCAACGTAATTTTAACCAGCGAAGAATTAAAAGGAAGAATTATTGGTAAAGAAGGGAGAAATATTAGGGCTTTTGAAAAGGCTACTGGCGTAGAGCTTATTGTAGATGAGTCACCAGAATCAGTGGTTATTTCAAGCTTTAACCCAATAAGAAGACAGGTTGCAAAAGTTGCTTTAGATAAACTTATGCAAGACGGCAGAATACAACCTGCTAAAATTGAAGAAAAAGTAGAAGAAGCCAAATTAGAAATTTCTGCAAAAATAAAAGAAGCAGGGGATAAGGCCGCTTATGATGTTGGAGTTATTGGATTGAACGAAAAGCTTTTGCAAATTTTAGGTAGATTGTATTACAGAACCTCTTATGGTCAAAATGTTTTATTGCACTCTATGGAAACAGCTTTAATTGCTGAAACATTGGCCGAAGAATTGGGGGCCAACCCACAAATTGCTAAGAGAGCAGGGCTTTTGCACGATATTGGAAAAGCCATAGATCAACAAATGCAAGGTTCTCATATAGAAATTGGAATTAAAATATTAGAAAAGTTTGGAGAGTCGGAAGCTGTTATTAAAGCAATGAGAGCTCACCATGGTGACTACCCAGCCGACACTCTTGAAGCTGCAATAATTGGAGTATCAGATGCAATTTCTAGCTCACGTCCTGGTGCCAGAAAAGATACAATGGAAAATTATTTGCAGAGATTAAAAGACTTAGAAGATATTGCAACCAAGTTTGAAGGCGTTGATAAAACTTATGCTATTCAAGCTGGTAGGGAAATACGCGTGTTTGTAAAATCTGACAGAATTGATGACCTTGGCGCAGCTAAGATTGCAAAGCAAATAGCCAGTGAAATTGAAGCTGAACTAAAATATCCTGGTGAAATTAAAGTAGTGGTTATTCGCGAAAACCGCGTCATAGAATACGCCAGGTAGCACTCGCCAATAAGTTTTTTCTCGCCTCGACCTCTCCATTGGGGGTTTCCCTCGTCTCAAAAAAACTTACTGGCTCACTTAAAAATTTACAACGAAAAACTGCCCTTTGCCGGGGCAGTTTTTAGTTATTCTACTCCTAAGAATTTTACGGCAAACATTAAAATAATTCCTAGCAAAAATATACCAAACATCAATGCCGATTTTTTAATACTAGTTTCTTTCCTAATTTCTGGCATTAAATCAGAAGAGGCGATATAAATAAATCCACCAGCAGCAATTGGTAATAAATACGCTATTAAATTTTCTGTATAAAAAGATACAAAATATCCAACAACGCCACCTAAAATAACTACGGATGCAACTATATAATTAAGAATTAATGCCTTTAGTTTATTAAATCCCGCGTGTATAAGAACGCCAAAATCGCCAATTTCTTGCGGTATTTCGTGTATGGCAATAGCTATAGTAGTTGCCACACCTAATTTAAAGTCAATTAAAAAAGCCCCTGCAATCACTAATCCGTCAATAAAATTATGCACCGAATCACCGATTAGGTTCATATACCCAAACGTATGGACGCTACAATTCTCTTTGTGGCAATGTCTCCAATGGAATATTTTCTCAACTAAAAAAAATGCAACAAAGGCCAACAATACGACAAAAAATAATTTTTCTGATTCAAATTTTTCAGAAGCCTCTGGTAACAGATGCAAAAAAGCTCCTCCAATTAAGGCTCCGGCCGATAGGGAAACCAAGAACATTGTTATCTTAGAAAGCGTTTCCTTCCTAAAAAACAAAAACAGCACAGCAATCCAAACGCACGCGCTTATTAAGAACCCAGATATTAAAATATTTAATAAAACCATGCTTTATATCTTTTTTTAGTTTAATTTCGTTTATTCTAACCTTTTATTAGTAGAGAGTCAAGGATTTTCTTTAAAGCCTCAATTTCGGCATTATTTGCTTCTCTTGGAACTAAAATTATTGCTTTTTGACCAGATTGCAAAGCTAACTCAACTTTATGCACAGGGGTGTTAACATCATTAGATAAAGGTATCTGTATACTATCTGTACTTTTATCTAAATTATCTTGCTTAAATACTCTTCTTGTTGGAATTTTTCTAGATTTTATAACCCAACCTTGCATTTTTGCAGGGTTTATACCATATTTTTGGTAATCTTTTATCACTTTCAACATCCTAGCTTTATAAGTATTCATTGATCCTATATTTTTGTCTTTATTTTTAGTAACTGCGTTTATAAAAACCTCCTCGATGTTATCTTCGATTAAGTTAATAGAGTTGAGCTCGTCTAGGGTTAAATCTTTCTCAAATATTTTTAGAGCAGATTTTAACCCATTGGCTGTATTTTCTGGATACTTTCTATTGCTTTTTGCTAGATCAATAAAAGCATAAAGATCAATAAATTTATTCATGCTCTTATTTTAATCTTTTTAGTTATCTTTTGCAAGATAAACAAAAAGATAAGCTAAAAGATAGCAAAAGATAAGCTATTGACGTGCTTAGAGATAATTTTATAATTGACACTGGGTTATTTTTATTTCTAAACTTCCTGCTTTAGGGTTGGTGGCACAAATAACCGTGTCTCCTTTTCTAGCAAGGTTGTTGTCCTCTAATATTTTCTTAACTTGTTCTATAAAGTTACCATTTTTTAAAAATAAAGGCATAGCGCCTCTAGTTATAGCTAAAACTCGTGATTTTTTAGAATTTTTGTTTGCACTAATTAATAACGCCTTTGATCTAAAGTGAGATACAGCTCTGGTTATAACCTCATCACAATCAGAAATTAAAATGGCCTTGGCATTCATTTTTTCAGCCTGCTGAACAATTTCCTTTTCTACGCAGAAAAACTTTGGTAAGCAAAATTTTTGTTCAAAATATTCATAAGGAAATTCTTGGTGCCTATCGGTAGCTTCTAAAATTTTAGCCATCATTGAAACTGCGCCTAAAGAATGCTTACCTGTAGCTGTTTCTCCAGAAAGCATAACCGCATCAGCAAAATCAAAAACTGCATTTGCCACATCGGAAACTTCGGCTCTTGTTGGTATAGGATTTCTTATCATTGAATCTAACATTTGCGTTGCAACAATAACTGGCTTTATTTTTGCCCTAACTAAATCAATTATTTCTTTCTGGCGCATAGGAAGCTCCCATAAAGGAGTTTCTATGCCTAAATCTCCTCTAGCAACCATAACTGCATCAACCTCATCGGTTATTTGATCTAAATTAGTTAAAGCTTCTTGTCTTTCAATTTTAGCAATTATTTTTATATCTGCTTTACCCAAAAACTTTTTAGCTTCTTTTACGTCTTCAACATTTCTTAGAAATGAAAGTGCAATATAGTCAGCGCCAGCTTTTATGGCAAACTCAATGTCAGCCTTATCTTTTGGATTTAATATAGAAGAGTTAATTTCTAAGTCAGGAACATTTACTCCTTTTTTAGAAAATAATAATCCACCGTGCAAAACAACTGCCTTAAATATTCCTGCGCGCTTGTTAGTTATTTTTAATTGCAAAAGACCATCATCTACAAAAACAATGTGGCCTTCTTTTGTTCCATCACGAAACATTAAAGAGGGTAGGGGTATTCTACCTTCGTAATATTCTCTTGTTCCTGTATCTATAGTTATTTCTTGTCCAACTTTTAAATCTATACCAGCTTCAGGAACATTTCCAATTCTTATTTTAGGCCCTTGAATGTCAGCAATTACAGCTATATATCTGCCAATTTTCTTTTCTATACTTCTTACGTCTTTTACTACTTGGCCGTGCTCTTTATGACTGCCATGCGAAAAGTTTAGCCTTACAGCATCAACTCCTAGAGATATCATTTTTTCTAAAACTTTTTTATCAGCGCAAGACGGACCAATAGTTGCAATAATCTTGGTTTTTTTATTTGAAAGCATAACTTGTATATTTTTTAGTGAGCAGGTAAGGGGAGTCGAACCCCTCTCATTAGCTTGGAAAGCTAAGGTAATACCGATATACGATACCTGCTAAAACTTGTCGGGGCGCTGGGAGTTGAACCCAGGCCAAACGCTCCCAAAGCGTTTATACTACCGTTATACGACGCCCCGTCAATAATTTAATATTATCTCAAAACATCTATATTGTCAAAGGGTTAATTTTATGCTAAGATTCAAAGTATATGCTAGCCCTCGTAGTTCAATGGATAGAATAGGATCCTTCTAAGATCTAGATGTTGGTTCGATTCCAACCGAGGGCACACTTCACTGCGTTCAGTGCAAGCAAAAATTTATGGCGGCTATGGTGTAGCAGTAGCACTAGAGTTTGTGGAGCTCTCAGCACGGGTGCAAATCCCGTTAGCCGCCCATTTTAATATTATTAACATTTAAATAACATGAAAGGATTTTGTTCAAATATAGAAAAAGATACGCTTGCAAATGAGAACTACAGAAAAGTTCTATACACAGGCAAGCACAGCCAATTAGTATTAATGAGCTTGGCTCCAAACGAAGAAATTGGAATGGAAGTACATACAGATAATGATCAATTTTTTAGGTTTGAAAAAGGACAAGGAAAAGTAATAATAGATGGAAATGAATATGCAGTACAAGACGGATCTGCAGTTGTAATTCCTAGCGGAGCTCAACATAACGTTGTAGCTGGCGAGACAGGTTTAAAACTATATACTATATATTCTCCTGCTCATCACCAAAAGGACGTTGTTAAGAAAACAAAAGCCGAAGCTGAAGGTGGCGCAGAGTTTGATGGAGTAACTTCAGAATAAATTAAATTTTTTCTTCTAAAATTACACTCAAGTTAAGTTTTTTGCCGTCGCGGAGAATTTCTAAATCTGTTTTGCAACCAATTTTACATTTAGAAAGCATATTTGCCAAAGGATTTTTGGCAGTGATTTTTTCTCCATTACAAGTTAAAATTATATCCCACTCTTTAATACCAGCTCTATCAGCAGCTGAACCTTTTATAACTGGTTTTTCTCCTAATTGCTCTCTTACAACAATAGCTCCGTCATTTACAGGAAGCTTGTTGGCCTCGGCCATTTCTTTGGAAATTAAAACATATTTTACTCCCAAAAATGGCACTATTATTTTCCCATATTTTTTTACTTCCTCTAAATCTTTTTTAGCATAATTTATAGGAATAGCAAAACCAATATTTTGAGCTCCTTGGATTGTAGCAGTATTTATTCCAATAACTTTTCCTTCCATATTTACCAAAGGCCCTCCAGAATTTCCTGGATTAATTGCTGCATCAGTTTGAATTAACCCTCTTAAGTTTTGTGTTTGATTTTCAATTCCTCCAGAAGCTGTAATAAATCTTGATAATCCAGAAACAATTCCTGCTGACAAAGTATCTGTAAATTCTCCCAATGCATTTCCAACTGCAATAACTTCTTCGCCAAGTTGTATTTGATGAGAGTCAGCCATTTCGAGGTAGGGGAATCGCTCGCCCTCTATTTTTAACACAGCTGTATCGTTAATGGGATTTCTTGATAAAACCTTGGCAGGATATTTGTGTTTTGGATCTAAAATTACTGTGTAATCTGCCATTGTATCTGAAACAACATGGTTTGATGTAAACACATAACCATCTTCAGAAACAATAAAACCAGATCCTCCGCCAATTTTTGTTTTCTCTAATTTTAGCTTGTTTTTCTTGTCTTCTTTTTCTGCAAAAGGAAAAGAATAAAAACTTTCAGCCTTAGGCAAATCCCTAGTAACTATTACTGTAATTACCGCTGGACATGCCTGTTTTGCTATTTCAACTATTTTCATAAAGATCTTTATTTTTTAAGATTATTAATGTATAATAGCACCAAAGCTACATCAGTTCAACATGCCCTCGTCGTTCAATGGATAGGACGAGAATTTCCTAAATTTTAAATGTAAAAGGTTCGCCCGATGATGAACATCGGGCAGCCCAGTGTTAATCACTGGGCGATTCCTAGTGACAGCACATAAAATTATATGCCCCCGTCGTTCAATGGATAGGACAAGAATTTCCTAAATTTTAAATGTAGGTTCGATTCCTACCGGGGGCACATGACATATGTATATTTTTTGCTATTGAACAATGGAAAAATTTATAAAGGAGTAACCAATGACTTAAAGAGAAGAGTATCAGAACATAATTTAGGCAAAGTAACATCAACCAAATACAAGAGACCTTTGAAACTGATACATTATGAAGCGTATCTTTTAAAAGATGATGCTGAGAGAAGAGAAAAGTATTTAAAAACAACTTATGTAAGAAGGGATATAAAAAGACAATTATCATCATTGTTAAAACAATTGAAGTGTTCGCCCGATGATGAACATCGGGCAGCCCAGTGTTAATCACTGGGCGATTCCTACCGAGGGCACACAAATATGTGTACTACGTATTGACAAGGAGCGTAAAAACTGATAAAATAAAAAATACGAGCACTCAAATAATATAACGATTTGAGTTTTTTATTATAAAAAATATTTATGAAAATTCTTACAAATATAATGTTTGCTCAAACAGCCGGAATAGCTCAGGTGCTTTATTCGTTTATGGATTTTATAGAAAATAGGTTAAATAGCAAGGTAAAGGTTTCAGCTGTAAATATAATAAATGATAAAGAAAAAAGCTACAAATTAAAAAGAAATAAAAATACTTCTACATTATCTATAAACATAAGGGTGCCCGACATTATTAACGTAATAAACAAAGCAAAAACTATAGAGGAGGTAAAATTGGTTTTTGAACCAATAATTCAATGCTACCAGACAGCAATACAACGCGAAAAGCCAAATATAATTTTGGTCAATGGCACGTATTATATGCCATGGTGCTTACTTTTGGCTTCGCAAAGAGAAAATGTGCCAACAGTAATTCATTACCATGGCGTACTTAGCAGAGAAACACGCCACTGGGCCAAACGGCCAAAAAGACTTTTTCTAGAAATGGAAAAATGTTTTGACAATAAAAATTTAACCTATATCTTCCCCTCTACTCTAACAAGGCGCGTAGTTGAAAGAGAGGTTTTTGGTCATAAAATAAAAAAAGGTTATATTATACCCAACCCTGTGCCAACACATTTTTTTGACACAAAATGTAGAATAAGCAATAAAAACATAGGAATAGTTAGCAGATGGACTAAAGTAAAAAATGTTAGTTTTTGTGAAAAATTAGCAAAATACAACCATAAATTAGGGGCAAAATTTCTTTTAAATATAATTACAGATTTGAATGAAAAAAATAAAAATTATAAAAAATTAGCAAAACTTGTAAAATTCCATAAACCAACAAGTAATAGAAGCTTGGCATCATTTTACAGAAACATGGGTGTTGTGATTAGCCCTTCTCACTTTGAAACATACGGAAACGTGGCCAAAGAGGCTATAGCAACAGGAACTCCTGCAATTGTAAACCGTAATATGGGAGTTGCAGAAACTTTCAATAAATTAGGATTAAATACATGGATAACTAATTTCAATTCTGTAAAATCTGTGTATAAAAAGATAGAAAGCATTATTGGAAACAACGTTGACCAAAAGATACGAAACAAAATAATGGAATCATATGCGGCTCCGAAGATTTTCGGCAGAATAATCTCTATTCTTAGGGATGTCATTTAAGAACACTTTACAAAGGGCTAAAATTAGAGTATACTTAAGTAAATTAATAGAGCGCCGGAGCGCTTTTTAAAATAATGGCATTAGATACAAAAAAGAAGCAAAAAATCATAAAGGAAGTTGCAACCCATGATAAAGACACTGGGTCTGTTGATGTACAAGCAGCTTTATTATCAGAAACAATAGAAAAGCTTGTTTCTCACTTAAAAAAGCATGCTCAAGACATGCACTCAAAGAGAGGATTGATTAAAATGGTTATCAAAAGAAAGAAACTCTTAGAAAACCTTAAAAAAACAGATGAGAAACGATACTCAGCTGTTGTTAAAAAAATAGGCCTAAAGAAATAATGCAACCAAAGCCAAAAGAGCAGAGAGTAGAGGTGCTAATAGATGTTCAGAATTTATATTACTCTGCAAAGAACCTCTACCACTCAAAAGTTAATTTTCAGGAAGTATTAAAGCAGGCAGTGGCAGGAAGAAAGTTTATTCGTGCCTTTGGTTATGTTGTACGTACAAAAACTGGCGAAGAAGCGCCATTTTTTGATGCATTATCAAAAATGGGCATTGAAACCAGAGTAAAAGATTTACAAGAATTTTATGGTGGCAACAAAAAAGCAGACTGGGATGTTGGCATTGTAATAGATGCAATAAGAACAGCTCCGGGCATTGATGTGGTAATTTTGGCTTCAGGAGACGGTGACTTTATACCATTAGTTGAATATTTAAAAAATCAAGGAAAAAGAGTAGAAGTAATGGCCTTTGGCAGATCTACTTCTGGCAAATTAAAAGAAACAGCCGACGAATTCATTGACTTAGATGAAGGCGTTACAAAATTCCTCTTAAAAAAATAAATGGATAAAGAGATAATCTTAAAATTACATAAAAATTTTGATGATTATGCTCATAATAAAGATGGGGTTGAGTTTTGGTATGCCAGAGAATTACAAAATTTACTAGGATATGACAAATGGAGTAATTTTGAGGGTGTAATAAAAAAAGCGAAAATTGCATGCGAAACCTCTAAACAAACCACAAGCGATCATTTTGCCGACGTCGGTAAAACGATACCAATGCCCAAGAGTGCCGAAAAAGAAATTCCCGATATGATGTTGACTCGCTACGCCTGTTACCTGATAGCGCAAAATGGAGACCCAAGAAAAGATGAGATTGCGTTTGCGATGACATACTTTGCCGTCCAAACCAGAAAGCAAGAAATTTTAGAGCAGAGATTGGCACAATTTGAAAGATTGAAAGCAAGAGAAAAACTTTATACTTCAGAAAAAGTTTTAGCAGGAGTTTTATTTGAACGAGGAATAGACAGTCAAGGCTTTGCAAGAATCAAAAGTAGGGGAGATCAAGCTTTATTTGGCGGAAATACAACACAAGAAATGAAAAACAAGCTCGGAGTACCAGATAAAAGAGCTTTGGCTGATTTTCTACCAAGTGTTACAATAAAAGCAAAAGACTTGGCAAATGAAATAACAAGTTTTAACACGAAAAAAAATCCAAATCTGCGAGGCGAGATGCCAATTACTGGCGAGCATGTAAAGAACAATCTGAATGTTCGCAAAGCATTAGTTGAGGGTGGAATAGTTCCAGAAGCCTTGCCAATAGAAGAAGATATCAAAAAACTTGAAAGAAAGATAAAATCCGAAAGTAAAAAACTTCCGAAACAAATTAAAAAATTGTCTAAATAATATGAACGAATTTATAAAACAAAACTTGTTCAAAATATGAAAATAAAAGTTTTCACAACTGGAGGAACAATAGATAAAATTTATGAATCCACTAAAGGTTCTTATGATTTTTCTTTCGGAGAACCAGCTATTTGCGAATTAGTAAAAAATAAAATTAAACTTAACTTCGAATACAACACCGAACCGCTTCTTGCTAAAGACAGCTTAGATATGGATGATGATGATAGGCAACTTATTAAAAAAGCTTGCGAAAATACAACCGAAGACAGAATTTTTATTACTCATGGAACAGACACAATGATTGATACTGCAAAAGTTTTAAGTGATATTAAAAATAAAGTAATTGTTTTAACTGGAGCTTCTCAGCCATGGAGATTTAGAGAGTCAGATGCAGAATTTAATATTGGGGTTGCTATTGGCGCCTTGAACGCTTTAAATAATGGCGTTTATATTGCAATGAACGGGAGGGTTTATGAATGGGATAAGTGTCAAAAGTTGGAAGATGGCAAGTTTGTAGAAAAATAAATAATTAATTGGGGCTGGTATACTAATTTACGTTATTAAATAATTATAGAATTATTTGACTACGCAAGTTCGTATATTGGCTCTACAAAATAAACATATGACAAAAGAAAAATTTGATATAGAAATAGGCGGAAAAACAATTTCCGTTAAAACAACTACCTGGACAGAGCAATCTTCGGGATCTTGCTTGGTTCAATGCGGAGAAACAGTAGTAATGGTAAATGCCACTGTTTCAGCTTTTGAGAAGCCAGGACAAGATTTCTTTCCATTAACAGTAGAGTATGAAGAAAAGTTTTATGCTGCTGGAAAAATTTTTGGATCACGCTTTATAAGAAGAGAAGGTAGGCCAACTGATGAAGCAGTTTTAACTGGCAGAATGATAGATAGGGCAATAAGACCATTATTTCCAAAAGACTTTAAAAAAGAGGTCCAAGTTATTGTAACTTGCTTATCATGGGATGGTGAAAATGACCCTGATATTTTGGGCTTAATTGGAGCCTCGTTTGCTTTATCAATTTCTAATATTCCATGGTCGGGCCCATTGGGAGCAATTAGAGTTGCTAAAGGACCAGAAGGATTTATATTTAATCCAACCTATGCGCAAAGAAATGAAACTAGTATGGACTTGACCTTGTCTTGCATAGAAAAAGATGGCGATATATTAGTTAACATGATAGAAATGGGAGCTAAAGAAGTTTCAGAAGATGATGTAATGTCAGCTTATGAATCTGCAAAAAAAGAATTGAAAAAAATTATAGATTTTCAAATTAAAGCTCAAAAACAAATTGGCAAAGAAAAAGATAAATTTGAACCAGCCGTGGCTCAATCAGTAGGGGAGGAGATAAAAGAATGGCTTGGGGATAAGCTTGAAAAAGCTATAGACAAAGCTCCAGCTGGAGAAAAGAATTTAGGGGCTACCGAAATTTTAAAACAAGAACTTATAAAATATTTATCAGAAAAATATCCTGGTGAAGGCAAAGAAAAACAAGTTTTAGATTACTTTGAAAAAGAAATAGAAAAAATAATTATAAAAAATATTTTAGAAAAAAATAAAAGACCAGATGGCAGAAAACCAGAAGATATTAGATCTTTGTCTTGCGAGGTAGGGGTTTTACCACGAACACATGGTTCTGGAGTTTTTTACAGAGGGTTAACAAGAGTTCTTTCTATTTTAACTTTAGGAGGACCAGCTGATCAGCAACTTTTAGAAGGCATGGAAATTGTTGGCAAGAAAAGATTTTTACATCACTACAACTTTCCACCATTTTCATCTGGAGAAACTGCTCCAATGAGAGGCCCCAAAAGAAGAGAAATTGGTCATGGAGCTTTGGTAGAAAAAGCATTGTTTCCTGTAATTCCTGATGTAGAAAAATTCCCATATACAATAAGAATTGTTTCTGAAGTTGTTTCATCTAATGGATCTACTTCACAAGCTTCTATTTGCGCCTCTACAATTGCTTTAATGGACGCAGGAGTTCCAATAAAAGAACCTGTTGCAGGCATTTCTATTGGATTAGCCAAAGACGAAAAATCTGGTAACTACAAATTACTAACAGACATTCAGGGTCCAGAAGATCACTTTGGTGATATGGATTTTAAAGTAGCTGGAACCAAAAATGGAATTACAGCTATTCAAATGGATATTAAAATAGATGGCATTGATAACAAGATGATGCAAGAGGCTTTAACAAAAGCAAAAGATGCAAGATTTAAAATTCTTGATATAATAAAGAAAGAGATACCAGAACCACGAGCCCAACTCTCACCATTAGCTCCAAAAATATCTGCGTTTACAATAAATCCTGAAAAAATTGGAGAAGTGGTAGGACCTAAAGGAAGCGTAATAAATAAAATTATTGAAGCTTGCGGAGGAGTGGCAATTGATATTGAAGATTCAGGACTTGTGTCTGTAACAGGACAAAACCAAGAAGATGTTGATAAAGCTACCAATTGGATTAAAAGCATTGTAAAAGAAGTAACTGTTGGAGAAACATATACGGGAACTGTAAGAAAAATAATGGAATTTGGAGCTTTTGTAGATATTTTGCCAGGACAATCTGGATTGGTTCACATTTCAAAATTTGTAAAAGAAAGATTAAATAAAGTATCAGACGTTGTAAAAGAAGGAGATAAAATTCCTGTTAAAGTTACAGGCATTGATGAACAAGGCAGAATAAATTTGTCTGCCATAGAGGCAGGATTTAAGCCCCTAAACGGGCAAGCCAAAAAGTAAATGCCAACACAACAAGAAGAACAACAAGCTGTAGAGTTCTTGAAAAGAGCAGAAATAAGAACAATGCACAAAGACCTTAGGGCCTTGCGTGAGTTTGATGCACTTAAAGAAAGAGATAAAATTGCTAAAATAAAAACCTTAGAAGAGCAGTTACAAGAACGAGCCAAAGTTAATCAAGCTGAAATTGCTAAAATTCAAGCTGAACGCCAAGAAGCTGTAAAAAGAGAAGAGGTTTTAACAAGGGGGGAAAGAGAAGAAAGATTGGCTGAAAAAGACTTGAAAAACTACGCAACCGAAGAAGAGCGCCAACAAATATTTTTGTTTGAATCTCAACGCCTTAGTTTTGAAAAACAAATAGACGCAATAGATAAAGAAAAAGACCCAGCTTTAAGATTAGAGAAAAACCAATTACTAATTGCTAAAAAACAAGAGGAAGGAAAATTAAGCACAATTTTAGAGCAAGAAGCAAGACTAGAAAGCGAGCAATCAACTATTGCAGAAAAAGAAAAAACTGCTAATTTGCCAGCAGAGAAAAAAGCTTTAGAGCAATCTAGATGGGACTTGGAAGCAAAAATGCAAGAAGTTGAAAAGAAAAGATGGGCGCAAGAAAAAGCTATACAAGATGCTCAAGATAAAATAACCCAATTAGACAAACTACTTGAACAATTGATTACAGATAAAAATGATTTACGAAATAAAGTTTTAGGAATAGATAGCTCTTTAAGAGAAATTTATTCTGGAATAATGGCAAGAGAAGAAGAAAAAAGAAGGGGCCAATCGGAAGAACAAAAAGCCCAAAGAGAGGTTATGGCACAAGCCCAAGCAGAGAGGAAAGAACAAGTTCAAAGACAGCAATGGTCAAAGCCAGTATCTGGAACAAAAACAGCCCCTGATAGCTTTAAAGAGAAAATGGCTACAGCTGCCAAAGCAGAACAAGAGCAAAGAAGAAAATTTTTACAAGATATTGAAAATGAACAAATAAGCCAACCAAAAGATGTTTTACCTCCTCCACCAATTAAAAAATAGAATTAATAATTAAGAACTATGAATAACGAATTAACACAAAAATTAAAAGAGAAATTAGAAAACGAAAAAAAATCCATCATAAAAGAATTGGAGTCTTTTGCTTCTCAAGATCCAAAACAAAAAAATAATTGGGAGACAAAATACCCCAATAGGGAAGATGGTGATAAATCAGAGGAAGCTGATGAAGTTCAAGAATATGAAAACAAGTTATCAGTTGAACATAGCTTAGAGCTAAAACTAAAAGATGTTTCTGAAGCTTTAGATAAAATTGAAAATGGAAATTATGGCGTTTGTGAAAAGTGTGGAAAACCAATAGAAGAAGAAAGATTAAAAGCAGTTCCAGAAGCTAAATTCTGCGTAAAAGATAATAAATAATATAAAACAAAAGCCCCGCTACGCGGGGCTTTTTAATTTATTTATAACTAATTGTTGAACCCTTCAAATATACAGACAAAGGATTTCTAGCTCCAATAACTTGGAAATGCAAATGACATCCTGTTGATCTTCCGGCTCCTGCCATGCCTGGAGCGCCCCCAACAAATCCAATATTTTGACCTGTATAAACAGTATTACCTGGCTTTACCAACAAAGTCATTAAGTGCCCATAATAAGTAACTGTTCCGTTGCTGTGTAAAATTGTAAGGTGGTTTCCCATACCAGAATTCCACTTTCCATTTCCCACAGCTCTCTGCACCACACCAGCTGCAGCTGCATATATAGGAGTACCGCATTTATTAGCAATATCAACTGCATTATAAAAGTGCAAACCTTGTGTTATACGGCCCTGAACAGGAAATATAAAAAAGTTATCAACAACTGGAATTTGATTATTTACTACTGGCCTTCTTGGCATTACTCCGCCTGGCACAACCAAAACGTCTCCTATATATATGTCATCTTGGCTATTTAAACTATTGAATGCAATTACATCTTGGCTGTTGGTTTTATAAGTTTGCGCTATATTAGAAACAGTATCTCCCGATTTAACCACATGCAATAATCCATCAACTGGTAAAATTGACAGCTCCTGGCCCACCTTTATAGAAGATGAAGAAGACAGGTCGTTTGCCCAGAGTAATGTGTTTAAAGATATATTGTATTGACTGGCTATTGATTGCAAAGTATCACCTGGTTGTACAAGGTAGTTTGCAACTTCTTTTTGATCTTGGCCAGAGCCTCCAAAAACATCTCCCAGCACTTTTCCTGAAACAACTGATGGAGTAGAAACTTGGCCCAAAGTATTGTCTTGAATTATTTTCAAATCTGGGGTTTCTAAAGGAATTGATTTAATTGGGCTGGTAAATAAACTATCTTTATTAATACCGCTAATTTTGTCAGAATAAGAATTTAAAAAAGCCAGCCGGCTTCCCGAACTGACTTTTACACCATCTAAATTAACACATGCAGAATATATTCCAAAAGCCAAAACTACCATTATAATACCAAAATAAACAAGGGGATTTCTTAGAAAGCCCTTAATTTTTGATATTAATTTTTGATTAAGTTTATTTAACAACTTGTATTAATATTACCATTAAAAAAGCCCAAAGTCAAATATTTATACACAGTTTTTTTAGTAGATTTTTTAGCAAAAAAAATCCGCCAGAGACCGAATCTCTACGGCGGATGAGTGGACGCTTCGCGTCTACCCCGAACCGGTTCACCGGCTCATCGCGAGGTCGCCATTCACAGGCGGCGTTTTGGCCACTTCCTTGGCCGGCCCAACGGTGAACGACTGTTCGTACTGCACCCTGTTCTGGTAGCCTTCATTAAGCACAATCGTAGCTTTGACCGTCTCGCCGGCTCTAAACACTGGAAGGTCTCGGCCATATGAATCGCTGATCACAACGTTTCGTTCCTCTCTTGTGCCTACCACATAGGGGACGCCATCAACGAAACCGATGTTTAGATCTTTCCCTCCAATGCAAATAGAAGCCCTGGATATTCCCACTGGAACTGGCGTGCCTTGACCATTACGCAGGAACAGTTTTGCTCTCGAAAGCTTGAATATTCCCGGCTGTTTTGCTGGCGTAAATTCACCAGTCATTCCTTCGATCTTCAGATCCGGTGGGGAAAGCTCAAACTCCTCTCTCCAAACAGACTTGCCCTTGACTTTTACCTCAAGCGCGTACCTACCCGGAACATCAAATCCTACCCCTGGATAAGCAACTACTGTGCCTGGTTTGACATGTTCGAATATGTCATAGCCCAAAGCACGCCCCGTGGGATCAGTTGACACAACCAGTAAGTCCTCC
>Ga0172371_10003598_pt1 | contig 23903 bp, 20 predicted proteins | sample Lak12m_FD_114543 | JGI IMG/M metagenome (GOLD analysis project Ga0172371, IMG submission 114543) | Freshwater microbial communities from Kabuno Bay, South-Kivu, Congo - kab_022012_12m | ecosystem: Environmental > Aquatic > Freshwater > Lake | place: Democratic Republic of the Congo: South-Kivu...
AAAAGAATGATGTCAGGATTTTTCTCCAGTTCATTCAGTACTGCTTTCATCCGCTCTTCAAATTGTCCGCGGTATTTTGTTCCGGCGACCAGGGATGCAAGATCGAGCGATACGATTCGTTTATTGAAAAGAGCCCTTGAAACTTTCCGGTTTACGATACGCAAGGCGAGACCTTCGGCAATAGCAGACTTACCAACGCCAGGTTCGCCGATCAGGATTGGATTGTTCTTTTTACGACGGCTGAGAACCTGAGCTATCCTCTGCAATTCCTGCTCCCTTCCTACAATAGGATCAAGTCTGTTTTCTTCAGCAGCCCGGGTGATATCACGCCCGAAGTTGTCCAGAACAGGGGTCTTTGATTTGGATTCTGACGGTCTTTTCGGCGTACTGCCAAACTCTTTCCCGCTCTCCTCGGGCTCCTCTTCATCATCATCTTTCGGAAGGATGTCTTTGGGCTCAAACGGGTCAACATCGCGTACATTACTGAGTATCGACTTCAATTCTTCAGCAATTGAAATATAATTTACGCCATATCCGTTGAATGTCTTGGTTACCAGGTTGTTCTCATCTTTAAGAATTGCAAGTAACAAATGTTCAGTTCCGATCAGTTCGCTATTGAATATCTTGGCTTCTAGATAGGTTATCTTGAGAGCACGTTCAGCTTGTTTTACAAGTGGCAGGTGATCTCCGGAAATGGTTTTCTCTGTATTGTTTGCTACCGAGCTTTCGATGCGATTCCTGATCTCGATCAGGTCAATGCCAAGATTTCTCAGGATCCTGACGGCAAGTCCTTCTCCTTCCCGGATGATCCCAAGTAGCAGATGCTCAAGTCCAATGTAGTTATTGCCAAGGCGATGAGCTTCCTCCCTGCTGAAGATCAGGACATCTTTAACCCGTTGTGAAAATTTTGCTTCCATAATGATCCAAATATACAAAAATCAAACCACCTCTAAAAACCTGCTAAAATGGCTTGTTTCCAAAAGTACGACCGAATCATGAATCGGCTGTACTTTGCCTTAGTAATTATTAACAAAATCATGTTCATAATGGTCTAAAAAAGATAGAGTATTACCATGGGAATCTCGAAAAAAAATGGTATCTTCGTAAAATTATTTATATTATTATATCTATCTGATAATTAAGTATTTAAATTCATTAACCAGATGAGTGAAACGGGAGAAAGAATTGTTCCGGTTAACATAGAGAACCAAATGAAAAGCGCCTACATCGATTATTCGATGTCGGTGATCGTTGCCAGGGCATTACCTGATGTCAGAGATGGATTAAAACCGGTTCATCGAAGGGTACTTTTTGGCATGTCGGAGCTGGGTGTTTATTCAAACAGGGCCTATAAAAAATCGGCCAGGATAGTAGGGGAGGTGCTCGGGAAATATCATCCTCACGGCGACACATCTGTTTATGATGCAATGGTTCGGATGGCTCAGGATTGGAGTTTGCGGTATCCATTGGTCGATGGCCAGGGAAATTTCGGCTCCATGGATGGTGATAATCCGGCAGCCATGAGGTATACGGAAGCCCGGCTGAAAAAAATCGCAGAAGAGATGTTAGCCGACCTTGACAAAGAAACTGTGGATTTCAAATTAAATTTTGACGACACCCTGGAGGAGCCTACTGTCATGCCGGCAAGAATTCCCAACCTGCTGATAAACGGCGCTTCCGGGATAGCAGTGGGTATGGCTACCAATATGGCTCCTCATAACCTTACGGAAGTCATTGATGGAATCGTCGCCTATATTGAAGACCCTGCTATTTCTATAGCCGATCTGATGAAATTCATAAAGGCTCCTGATTTTCCAACAGGCGGCGTAATCTATGGCTACGAAGGAGTCAAAGAAGCTTATGAAACCGGCAGGGGACGTATTGTAATGCGTGGTGAGGCTAAAATTGAGACGGAAGAAAACGGCCGGGACAGGATTGTCGTCACCTCAGTTCCCTACCAGGTCAACAAAGCCGAGATGATCAAAAAGACTGCTGAACTGGTGAATGATAAAAAGATTGAAGGCATCACGGATATCCGTGATGAATCTGACCGCACCGGGGTAAGGATTGTATATGAACTTAAAAAAGAGGTGATTACAAATGTAGTATTGAACAAGCTATATCAGTATACACCTCTGCAGACCTCCTTTAACGTCAACAACATTGCGTTGGTTAATGGAAGGCCGATGATGCTAACCCTGAAAGATCTTATCGTTCATTATGTTGAACATCGTCATGAAGTGGTTACCCGGCGGACAGCATTCGAACTCAGGGAATCTGAAAAACGGGCACACGTTCTTGAAGGGTTGCTGATCGCTCTTGAAAATCTGGATGCAATAATTGCCCTGATTCGCGGTTCTCAAACCCCGGATGAAGCACGTTCGGGTCTCATGGAACGTTTCAGCTTATCCGAGATTCAGGCAAGGGCCATCCTCGACATGAGGCTGCAGCGGCTTACAGGGCTTGAAAGGGACAAGATCAGGGAAGAGTATGATGAACTTCTTAAAAAGATTGAAAATTATAGACAAATCCTTGGAAATAAAGATCTCAGGATGGAGATTATCAAGGAAGAACTGAAAGAGATCAAAGAGAAATTCGGAGATGAAGCCAGGTCCCAGATAGTATATGCTGCTTCAGATTTCAGAATCGAGGATACGATACCGGATGAGGATGTAGTAATTACGATTTCGCACCTTGGTTATATCAAACGAACGCCTTTGACCGAATACCGTCGTCAAAACAGGGGAGGGAAAGGACACAAAGGATCCGAGATCAGGGATGAAGATTTTCTTGAACATCTTTTTGTCGCAACAAACCACAATTACCTTCTTCTATTTACCGAAAAGGGGAAATGTTTCTGGCTCAGGGTTTTTGAAATTCCGGAAGGGGCCAAAACCTCCAAGGGAAGGGCAATCCAGAACCTTTTAAGTATCGAAAGCGACGACAAAGTCAGGGCTTACATCAATGTGAAAGATCTGAAAGATCAGGATTACATAAATTCAAACTTTATCATCCTGGCAACAAAACGTGGCACAATTAAAAAAACATCCCTTGAGGCCTATTCGCGTCCAAGACAAAATGGGATTAATGCCATTACAATTAATGAAGGAGATCATCTTCTTGAGGCGAAACTTACCAATGGTGATGATGAAGTGGTACTGGCACTGAGATCGGGGAGGGCAATCCGATTCAATGAAGTGAAGGTCAGGCCAATGGGAAGGAATGCGGCAGGTGTTAGAGGAATTTCCCTTTCGGGACCTCAGGATGAAGTGGTTGGAATGATCTGCATCCCTCATGAAAAAAAATGCGAGATCCTGGTCGTTTCGGAAAACGGATATGGCAAACGCTCGGATATCGAGGATTATCGCGTAACAAATAGAGGTGGCAAAGGAGTGAAGACCATTAATATCACTGAAAAAACAGGAAATCTTATTGCTATAAAATCCGTAACAGACCAGAATGACCTTATGATTATTAACCGTTCCGGAATAATAATCCGCATGGCTGTGGGCAACCTTCGGGTTGTTGGCAGAGCTACACAGGGAGTCAGACTATTACAGATAAAAGAGGGTGACAGTATTGCAGCTGTGGCAAAGGTAGAAGTTGAAGTTGAAGAGGAAATAGAAGAAGTGACCGGTAAAGACGAGGAAACAACAGGTAACGCAGAGGATACACCATCCAAAGAAGAGAAGGAATCCCCGTCTGAAAATAATTGATAAGAAATTAACAATTACAAATATCATTATGTATTTTTGCAGAAAGATGCAATTATTTAAAAGCAACCAAAACTGTTTTTCTATGAAAAAAATTGGAATTTTGATGGTATTCACACTCGCTTTCACCATCGCTTTTGGACAAAAAAATGTTCGCCAGACAGCTTCCAACTATCTAAAATCAGGGAATTTAGATAAAGCTGCCGAAGCCATTAACGAATGTATAGCCAATCCTGCTACTATAGAGGACGCTCGTACTTGGTTCATACGTGGGAACATATACCTGGAGATTGCTAACACCCAGGATCAGGCCTACCAGAACCTTGATCCGGATCCTTTAACCAAAGCATTGGATTCTTATAAGAAGGCAATTGAATACGATCCCAAAAAGGAATTTTATGAAGATATTTTTGCCAAACTCAACTGGGAGAGGAATAACTTATATAATATTGCTGTTGATGCCTACAATAAACAAGATTATACCAAGGCCATGCAAAGCTTCGCAAGCGCTGCCGATGTGATCCTTATTTCCGGAATTGCTGATACGGTGGCTATGTTGAATTCTGCCTATTGCGCAACCCTTGCAAAGGATTATGAAAGTGCCAAGAAGTATTATTTAAATCTATTAGATCATAACTATAATACACCTGCATTATTCGTCAGTCTATCTGATCTTTATAGAGTGGAAGGTGATAAGGAAAATGCCATGAAATACATTCAGATGGGAAAGGAGATCTACCCTTCTGATCCTGACGTTTTCCTGGGTGAAACAAGTGTATTTCTCACCTTCAATTTAACTGACAAAGCATTGTCAAATCTTCTTTCGTATATTGAAACAGACACGACTAATTACTCAGTTTATTTTGCTTTAGGTACGATTTACGATAAAATGGCAAACGATTCCTTATCGGATGATGGTACGCGAAAGGATGCTTTAGGAATGGCAATATCTGCCTATAAAAAGTCTCTCCAGCTCAACCCTGAGTATTTCAATGCGCTTTATAACATTGGGGCACTGTATGTTAATTCTGCTGCTGCGATTGAAATCCAAGCAAACGCGCTGCCATTGGATCGGGTAGAAGAGTATGAAAAGCTGAAATCTGAGCTCACCGGTTACCTGGAACTGGCTGCACCGTACCTTGAACAGGCTACTATCATGCAGCCACAAGATGTCAATACGCTGCAAACGTTGAGATTGATTTACTCACGCACCGGGCAGAACGCCAAATTGAAAGAGATCAATGAAAAGATCGATTCGTTAAACCAATAGGGGATGCATTAAGGGAGGTTTTTGGGCCTCCCTTAATATTGAAATTTATATTTAACATAATATTAATTATAGGACAATCATATTATTGCGTCCAGCTTGCTGGTTAACGTACAACCAGATATCGTATCGTGATGAAGTCCGATATCGGAAGGTTTTATGTTAAAGCAAGGACGCTAATCATAGAATATCAGACCCAAAAATGATTCCCCTATACCGCAAAATAATTTTCAAGGACTTTTAATGTACTTTGATTTGTTTTCAGATCATGTACAACCCTGCCCTCGTGCAAAACAACAATTCGGTCACAAACTTCCGTGACATGGTTCAGATCATGACTGGAAATTAACATGGTTACTCCTTTTTCATCCTTAAGCTTTCGCAGCATATTTTTCAATCGTATCTGGGTCGTCGGATCCAATCCGTTGAACGGTTCATCCAGAATCAGAACCTCGGGATTTGGCAACAAAGCACCGGCTATACCTATTCGCTGACGATTTCCGCTGGAGAAATCTCTGATCAGTTTTTTCTTATGTAGTACCTCATTACTAAAGAAATCTTCAAATTCAGCATAAAATGCAGCTAAGTCCGCTTCCTTAAGCCCATATACATCAGCAACAAACGTAAAATACTCTTCAGGAGTTAGAAAATCAATTAAAAATCCATCATCCAGGTAAGATCCGGTATATACTTTCCAGGTTTCGTCCTTTGTCACATATGCATCTTTGGACATAACTGTTCCGGTATTGGGACGAATCAGGTCAAGTATACACCTGAACATAGTAGTCTTTCCTGCACCATTGTTTCCTACAAGTCCAAAACTACTCCCCTGATCAATCATTAGTTCCGGTATGTCAAGCACCGTTGTTGATCCGTATATTTTGATAAGTTGTTCAATCTTAATCATGAATTTATATTAAATTAATAGTTTAGCTACGTTCTCTGAAAGCACTGGACATTATATATTTACGATTTGTAAAATTTTTATATATACAATTCAGAACGTATTTATGAAAAATCAGGCCAAGAATCCCCAGAAGTGTAACAATCAGAAGTCCTATGTTCGGGATTCCCATTTTTATAAAAGGTATTTGAATCAATATCGGTAATAAAAACGCCGGAACAACAGCCAGCCAGTTCATTGCTCCGATACCCTGGTAGTTGAACGCACCCGATTTACTTAGGTCCATTCGTTTTTTATTGAAAGTAGCGAAATAAAGCAGTATATACGAGAGGATTCCTATGTTATAGATGAACATAACCGTGTTGACCAGGAGAATTTTCAAGCCAAAAAACAGGTAAGGAATTGTGAGTACCCAGCATATCGTGCTGATACTGATGGTAATAATGAATTTCACACGAATATATTGGTGAAAATCAATGTTCTTTGTCAACAGTGCATCAAAATAGTTGCTTTCATATCCGAAAGCGTAGTTTGCATAATTAAGCATCATCCCTCCTGTCATAAAGACCCCGACAAAAAAGAGGATAAATGACTGATCTTTATACACAGGCTGGAAGTAAAAAAAGAGGCCATACGCCAGGAAAAGCGGCAGCATATAAATGATAGTTCTTGTTCGCTTATGACGCCAATAAAGTTTCATTTCCAACATGATGATGCTACCGGTTAGTCCAAGAGATCTAAGAAGTTGGTTACCTGATGATTCAGATACTTTATGCCGTTTTTTTACCTGGACTTCATCCGGAAAAAGATGAGATTCCAGGAATTGATAATGAAGCAGGTATATTGTAACCGTCCAGGCAACCGGAAATAAAATAAACAGCGGCCGGTCCATAATTAATCCAAAGGCCTGGCTTGAAATGTGAGAGATTGAAATAACCCCGGTCTTATCCAATCCGAAAAGTGTTCCGATTATAAACGCAAAAGCTATAACAACAGAGGGTTTACTTCCAAACATCCGCTTGCTGTATGTTGCCAGAAAGTTATTTCCAAGGATCAGGAAGAGCAACGAAAGAAGCCATGATAATCCCTGAAGTGCACCGGCTTCAGGAACGACTAATGTAAATAACACAGGAATGAAAATAAATACGGGAATCAGGTTAAAAATATTCAGGATGGTACGTCCTACCATGTAGTGAATGATGGTAGATTTTCTGACAGGTAAATGAAGAAAAGAGTTGAGTGATATTACCGGTAATGATTGCATTAAAAACCTGATAAGCAGGTCAATAAAAAAATAAAAAATCAAATAGCCATTAAATATCACCACCTGGTTTTCACCGGGATAGATTTTTCCGATGATATCTCTGATAAAAAACCCAATTAATAAAATATAAAGCAACATTAAAGAAAGAAAGAATCCTATCACCAGGTTCAATGCCAGGTTTTTCTGCCAGATTGATGACCTTATGGCTGATTTCCATTCGAGTGTGAGAAACTTTCCGAACATTTATTGCAGGTTAAATAAAAAGGCAAGATATAAAAAAAGGTTGTCCTTTCAATTATGAATAGGACAACCTTACTCTTCCAATCGATAAACCCTGCTATTTTACCGGAAAAAGAACCTGAGTGTTCCATTTTGCAGTATCAGCCTCTGTCATCGGGTCTGTCACATAGATCTCCCAAGGGTTACCAATAATCTCTAAGCCGCTCTGTGAGATATATTTTTCCAGGGCTTTGTATACCGATGTCATTTGGTCGTATGCTCCGAAATAATCAGCCAAAACAACTTTTTGAGCAGGGATCTCTTCCGCTCGTATCCGGCCTGCAACACCATCAGCATATTCAACCGCAATTCCCATATCGAAGACCGAGAATTGAGTGGTTGAATCCCACGATAAATAAATCGCAAAGGGATGACCTTGTGGCGTAAGTCGTTTCATTTTAATAAAAGCCATCAGTTCCTCATACCCAGCGCCAAATACCTGTCCGTATGTCTCAGGCCCAGCGGAGTCCCTGATCACCAATATAATCTTATCCTCCTGGAAAGTCTCGCTGATCGGAGGCCATCCATGACGCTCTTCTGCAACCTCTTTCAATTTTGTCAAACCCTTTTCAAAATCAGGTCCCATCATCTTATCCATAAAAAGTCCCATATACCTGTTCAACGGATTAAATCCGAGATCCCCTTCGTCAGTCCATATAATAAGCACTGAATCATTGACTTCATCATATTTGAATCCCCCTTTTGATTGGTATTTTCCCTCATCAAATATCAGATCGTATCCAAATGATTCTCCCGGAACAGCTTCAGTGACGATCAGTTCTCCATTACCAAGAATCTCTCCTTTCCATTTCCATATTGTTCCAACTTCACAGTCGTTTCCTGAAAGCTCAAATAAAGCTGTAGTGTCCACATTTTTATTCCAGGGAGTCCACAGGTCCCATTTCTTCATGTTACATGTCAGATCGTAGACAAGAGTTTTATCAGCGCCAATAGTGATACTTCTCTCCACTTTGTACTGGCGTGGGAGTAAATAGGCTATGATTACCAGAATCGCAACAATAATCAAAAGCCACAGAATGATTTTTCCGAATGTTCTCATTTGAAATATTTTAAAGAGTTTATTCCGTAAAAATACAACAAACAATACTGAAAATCAATGGATTTTAGAAAATATTAAGGAAAAAGGTTCTCAATGTGTTTATTCTGAATATCTGCCTTCGTTCAACTTCAGGTTCATTTTCTGATTTAAAAGTCGGGTCTTCAATAATCGTATAGGGATCATATTTATTTGCGTAATATCTTATTCTTTTTTCCATAACCCGAAAATATTCTGGTTGTTGCTGTTTTAAACTTAAGTCTTTCATTACACAATGAATTAAGTTAGCTTTAGTTAATTGATGGGCTAAAACTAAATGATTGATATCTTAGGTGCAAATAAATTAAACGAAATTTTATGCTTAAGAAAACAAACTTAAAGACCTATATAATTAAATTAAGCACTTAATTAAGCTTAAATTTGCTTAAGTTGAAATAGTTTTATATATTTGCTTAATAAATTCTAATGCAGTGGTTGACCAAGTATCATTGCGTATTCTTTCCCTGATTCCTGGTTTGATACCAGGAATTGAACAGGTAATTCTGGTACACTCTCCTCAACATAGTACTGATCTTTCGGGTTTTCTGTTGAAAAAAGATGCTGAAACCTACAAAACTGAACCGATTAAACTTGAAGCAGGATCCTCCTTTTTTATAAGCCTTACCGCAGGTTCACAAACATACAAGTGGTTCCAGAAAGAACAGGTACCATTTGATGTTATCAATAAAAATAAGATTCAGTTGACGATATTTAACGAACTGAAAAATAACATACTATTGGTGAAGCATGTATTCCCAGGAGCAACTTCCTGTGACCTTATTTTCATATATTTTAATGAAAATCTAAGCAACTTCGTTTTGGATAAAGTCAGCGAACCCTTCTCTGCTCAACATAAGAATATAGTTGGATACCTTCTCTCCCACTCCATTCAGACGGTATATCAGTTAACTGATTCTCAAAACAAACTGACTTCTACATTTGATGATCAGATAAAGCTGGTTGTAAAAGAGAGAGATTTTTTACGTGAAAGTCTTGAACTCCAATCACAGCAGGAACGTCAGGGAGTGGTAAGATTATCAGAGTATTACCTGGCACAGATTGCAGAAAGTTATGGGAAAAGGGCTATTTTAACCGACTCAGCAAAGATAAAGCTGAAATCCTACGAAGGTGAATTATATCTGCTGGAGGGTATTATCCGTGACGCACTGGAATTTGCCGGCGCCCTATCTTCCTCTTCCCGCGTTTCCTCCGTTTTAATTGCAGATTATCATATCAGGTTCCCTGATCCGTCCGAAATTCGTACTTCGGAGGAATTTATTGAAGGACTTCCTCAACGGTTGATAAAAACTCATCTCTTGCTGGACAGGCTTGAGTTGGCCGCCTCCGGAATAAAACAAAAAAAGAACAACCTGACCAGTGCTAATGTTGGGAAAGAATTCCCTACTCCTGTTTCCGCTCCTGCCATTACCGATGCTCTCCGTAAACATAGAAAGAGGATCATTCAGCTGTTTGATCAGTATCCTGACAAATGGGAGATCATCAGGCACGAATTCAGACCCATACAAAACCTCCTGAACTCTGTTCAAAACCAGGAGCTGTTGTCTGCTTGATAAAAATATCTATTTTTGCATCAATGAAAATAGCCATTACCGGAGCTAACGGCCATGTTGGCTCCAACCTTTGCAAAGCCCTTTTAGAGAAAGGATATGAGGTCAGGGCACTGACCCATAAACATACTAAAGCAATTCAAGATCTTCCGGTTGAGTTTTTCCAGGGGGATGTCCTTAATAAAGAATCCCTCAGGTTATTTCTGCAAAATATTGATTATTGTTTTCACCTGGCTGCTTATATATCAATCAAAGGTGATCCGGATGGGATGGTATGGAAAATCAATGCGGAAGGAACCAGGAATATCGTTGAAATAGCTCGTGAGCAAAGGATCAGAAGATTCATTCACTTCAGCAGTATTCATGCTTTTCAACAGCATCCTACCGGAGACTCCCTTGACGAAAATCGTCCACTTGTTGATTCAAAGGGATTTGCCTATGACCTTTCAAAAGCAGAAGGAGAGCGCGCTGTTCACCGGGCAGCTGCAAACGGACTTGATGCCGTTATTTTATGTCCGACAGCCATCATCGGGCCGGATGATCCTGAACCTGGTCTGATAGGAAAAGCGCTTCTTGAACTTTATCATAATCAGATCCCGGCCTTGGTTCCCGGTGGTTATAACTGGGTGGATGTCAGGGATGTGGTCAATGGGGCAATCAACGCAATGACGATGGGCAGGTCGGGTGAAAAATATCTTCTTTCAGGCACCTGGCATAGCTTGAGCGATCTTTCCAGAATTGTGGCTGAAGTGACAGGCGCAAAAACACCTCACGCCGTGATGCCGATGTGGGTTGCAAAGGTTGGACTCCCCTTTATAACACTATACAGTATTATATCCGGGGTTCAGCCACTTTATACAAGGGAATCCCTACAGATAATTTCAGAAGGGAACCGGTTTATCAACAATGAAAAAGCCCGGAAAGAATTGAATTTTACAACCCGGGACCTTGAAGAGACTGTCAGGGATACGTTTAAGTGGTTCCGCAATAAGGGATATGTTCATTAACAGGATCGTGGCATGAGCAACTCTACTTTTTATCTACTGGTCTATGCATGGATTGCCATCGCACTGGTGATTTTTCCGGTCGTATTGCGGATCGTTGCGCCTTATGGACGCCACACAACGAAACAATGGGGAGCACTCATCAACAACAGAGTCGGCTGGATCATTATGGAGTCCCCATCCCTCCTGCTTTTTGGAGGACTGTTTTTATTCGGTTCGGCAACACATAATATTGTCACATGGATTTTTTTCGGTTTATGGATGTTTCATTATTTCAACCGAACGATCATTTTCCCATTCAGACTACGGACGAAAGGGAAGAAAATGCCACTTGCAATTGTTTTTATGGCCCTGGGATTCAATCTCGTCAATGGCTTCTTCAATGGGTATTACCTTGGCTCACTTGCCTCTTATCCGGTTTCCTGGCTAGCGGATCCGAGATTTATTATCGGCCTGGTCATGTTTCTTGGGGGAATGGTAATCAACTGGCAATCAGATGATATTCTGATACATCTCAGGAAACCGGGACAAACAGGCTATGCTATTCCCCGAAAAGGATTATTTAAATATATATCATGTCCCAACCATTTTAGTGAAATCATTGAGTGGTTTGGTTTTGCCATGATGACATGGTGTACCCCTGCACTGGCATTTGCAGTCTGGACACTGGTGAACCTTCTTCCCCGTGCCCTGCATCACCACAAATGGTACAGATCTTACTTTTCGGATTATCCTGCTGAACGAAAGGCATTAATCCCGTTTATCCTATAGTAAATCAGGTTTACTGCAATAAAATTTCTCGTTCGACGTACTATAAAATGGATATAAAATAATTTCAATTCGCTTAATATGAAAAATTTAACATTCTTATTCACTGCAATTCTGTTGGCTGTGATCACTGTGATCTCGGCATGTAAGAAAAAGGAAGACCCTGCCCCTCCTCCGCCGAACCAGGAATTTACATTTGACCTGAAGACCGGAACGGGTTATGTTTTTGGAGATGTGACATTAAAAACAGGGGAACAGTTTAAGGTTGGAATCAAAGCCACATCCAGCACAGGAAATACTCTTTCCAGGCTTTATGTAATCAGGAAGATTGATAAACCGAGTGATGTAATTGATTCATCATTAACTTCAACTGCGTTGGACTACGATTTACTCTCGGTCGCAGATTTTGCAGTGGGGACAGAAGAATGGACATTTAAAGTTACCCAGTCTAATGGAGACACGCTCGTAAAAAGCTTCGTAATAACAACTGAACCAAGTATGGGTCCCATTTATACGTTTGACCAACGTATCATGGGAGCGTTCGAGAATATTCATGGCAGTTCGTTTTCCAGTTCTGACGGCATGATTTATGACATTCCGGAAGCAAAAGTAAACGCGGCTATGGTCGACTGGCTGTACTATTTCGGGGCTACTCCTTCTGCAACCGTCGCTTCGCCTGATGACGATGCAGCTGCCCATGTCTTTACTGATGGTGGCACCTATACTGATCCGGGACCCAATGCCCTCCTGAACTGGCCAGTCAGAAACGCCACCCGGTTTAGAACGATTACCTTCCCAATCGACTGGGATGCAATTCAGGATGATTCTGAATTCTTTACATTAACACAGGGAGCAACAGAAACAATGGCAGATTCATTAAAAGCTGGATATTATATAGCCTTCATCACTGCAAAAGGGAAGAGGGGGCTGATCCAGATAAATGATATAATTCCAGGGGAGACAGGGCAGATTGACATTTCTGTTAAAGTACAACAATAAAACTCTTAGTGAACAACTACCCTTTAAAACCGTGATGGGAATCCTGTCTTGCCGACAGAATTCCCATCCAACATCCTTGCGGCCGTGGCCGCCAGGCGTGTCAAGCTACGGTTATTATGGCTGACAGGCTTTCCGGGTTTCCCCTTCCGGCCGCCCCTCTCCCCGTCTCAGCCTCTCTTGCGAGAATCGATCAGGGAGAACCATGATTATGTAACCTGTTACCCGAGCGAGTCTTGCGGATTCGCTTTTGTCCAGGCTTGGTTCTGGAGTGCTGTCACCCTACGGTTCCTGCTTTCACATCCCCAACTTCTCAAAGGGCCTTTTATCCCTCACTTGCGAAATCAAATTTACATTAACCGGGTTGGGAAAGTCAAATATTTGATTAAAATTGTATTCACATGAAATGAACATGGTTTATCAACAAATTGTTCATAACCTGACGATTCTAATAAACTGTTTATCAGAAAACTACAATGATATAAAACAGGGATGTTGAAAAGTTGTTGATAACCTGTTCATTTCTCAATTGAGACAGTCAAGCCACGGGTGCTCATTTCATCGAGCATTTGTTTGAGTTCAGTAAAACTTCCTTCTTTTATCGGACATTTACCTTTATAATGAGCAATCCAGGCACATTGTTCAGCTTGAACAGGATCATGCTTACAAACATCGATAAGTGTTTCTATAACAAAATCAAAGGAGTTGACATCGTCATTAAACAAGATTAACAGGTTTATATCCTGAGCCTGGTCATGTTGAATTTCACCCGGTTTAATTTTTTCTTTGACCATGAGGTTCGCGTTATATCGCACAATTATACTAATTTTTCATAATCAAATCGTAATTTAGATAAAAATTTCGATTGATGCTTTTTGATCAATTCATTTCATTTGTTTCCGATGCATTGAAGAAACCACTACCAGGTCTGACCGCTCAGATCCAGATGTCCTCAATGAAGAGGCTACAAGAATTAATGTCTTCTGTTCAATCAGGTAAGACCATACCAAGCAGTGTATTATTATTATTATACCCTATTGAAGATGAGATTTATATTGTTTTTATTCAACGACCTGATTACAAAGGGGTTCATGCGGGTCAGATCAGTTTTCCGGGGGGGAAATGGGAACCTGAAGACGAAGATCAGGTAATTACAGCATTGAGGGAATCAAAGGAAGAGGTTGGCATAAATCCTGAAACAGTCAGGATCCTTGGGAAACTGTCTGATCTTTATATACCTCCAAGCAGGTACCTTGTTTCACCATATATCGGCTATTGCATGACACGACCTGACTTTGTAAAAGATCCGAATGAGGTTAAAGAAATCATCGAAATAAAATTGCGTGACCTTTTCAGTGAGTCATCGTACCAGGTTACAGATCATAAAGTGGGATTAGGAATTCGTTTCAAGGCCCCAGCGTTTGTTGTAAACGGACATACCATCTGGGGAGCTACTGCGATGATCCTGAGTGAGTTTAAAGCGATGATAAAGGAGGATCTATAAATTTTTCAGCTGAATTTCCCATGAAATTTCGCAGGCCTTGCGCAGCATGGCGCTCACTCCGCAATAGTTTTCACTCGAAAGTTCAATGGCTCGTTTAATCTTAGTGAACAATTCTTCGTTTCCTTCAAAGTTATCTCCAGAAAACTGGTAGATAAGATGGATTTTGTGATAATATTTGGGATGGGTTTCTGTCATCTCGGCGTTGATCAGGATCCGAAAATCATGAAATACCACCCGTTTCTTTAAAAGGATAGAAACAACATCCATTCCGGTACAGCCAGCAAGGGAGGATAATATCATAGGTTTGGGCCTTGGGCCAAAACCACTCCCACCATTCTCAGAGGTGGCATCCATCCGGACAGGGAATTCATCAACGGTGGCTTCAAAGGTCATATCACCCATCCACTTGGTTTCAACAAATTCATTCATAGTAGTATAAGGTTAATTAACCAACTTGCGATTTCGGATTTCGCCAAAACAGAAAGAACCAGGTATCCTGCCTGTTTCCCAGGATTCTATTTTCGCCCCGGAGGATGAGGAGTAATGATAAGCGAGACCATTCTGAACATAGTCAATTGCATCAGAAACGAAAATGGTTCCATCGACCGGATGAACAGCCATGCCATAGAAAAGATGCCCCCCGGAAGAGATCAAAGGCACTGAGGGTAATTCAGTGGCAGTAACCGGCATCTGAAAAACACCATTCCGCAGATAGTAAATAGTATCACCAGTAGGATTAACGCTCAGGCGGCTGGGAATGTCATTGCCTGAGAAAGAAAATGCTTTTTCAACCTGTCTGAGATCCGGGTCTACACGGATAAGCACAGGAGAAGCAAAACCATCCCATCCACCGGAACATAACACCCATAGTTTCAATTTTTTGTCAATCACTATACCAACTGGTTCCGTCCCGGTTTGAATGCTGTCAACAATCTTATCTTCGTTTGTATCCAGAATTAACAGTTTTGCTTTCCTCCTGGAACTCGGTTCATTAAAATCACCAATGCAAGTAAGAAACATATACTGATTATACATCACCATCCCTTCTGTCCATTCCGGGATTTTAATTGTTTTTGTGACAGTGAGAGTAGTGAGATCAACGACTGAAATATCCTTGTAAAGGTTGGTTACATATGCCTTTGTAGAATCGACAAACTCAATATATCTTGGAGAATTAAATCCATCAATGCTTTTAATTGTCTTAAATGTGGACAGATCAACCACTTCAACCTTATTTGAAACATTCACAACAATATAACCACGGTTGTTCATCACCCGCATAGATTGCGCAATGTCTCCCAACGGGCGGTTGTTGACTTGCTCAAAGATGTTCTGGTGGGCTGTATGCGTGGAATTATCTACATAAGTTATGGAAGCATTTCCCCAGTTGAAGTTGCCTTCATTGATGATAAAGAAGCCGGACGAAAACGTTGCAGAATCATCAGGTGGAGGAAGAACCGGGCCAGGTGTTGGCCGGACAGGGTCTTTGCTGCAGGATGATATACCGAAAATTACGAACCAAAGGAAAAAGAGGGAAAACAGGGAATTTGATCTGCTCATATTGGTGAAATAACTCATTTAGTTGATTTTCTGCTAAAATTGCCTCTAAGTGTGATGGCGAAATTTCTGCCAGGCATAGGGCGGTAAGCTACTGATTGATAATCAAGACCAAATAGGTTGTTTATTTCAAGTTGTAAAGATAACTTAAAATCTTTCATTTGTAAACTTTTTCCAAAAAAGATATTAGATAAGTTATACCCTGGCATATAATCCTTGTTATCTTTTCCAAGGTACCTAAGTCCGATAAAGTTAAATAAATAACTGAAATAGAATCCCTTCCATGCATACCTGAATGAAGCATTTAAGGTATGCTTTGGCGTATAAATCAATTGTTTTCCTATTGAAGACCCGCCAGGACTGACTTCTTTCTGGTAGGTGGATTTGCAGAAGTTATAAGTCACATTAAAATCAAAGGTACTTTTCAAGAATTCCAGGGTGGAGTTAATTCCAGTTTCGATACCCCTTGAAGCCACCTCACTGATATTTTCGGGAATCCAGATAGCGCTGCTGAAAGTTGACGGTGACCAAACGATCATATCCTGCATCAGAAGATAATATCCAGTAACCTCTGTTTCAATAAAAAAGCTTTTTGATTTATTCAGCCAGTTCCATGTAATACCACTTTCAGCACTGTAGCTAACCTCCGGCAACAAATCAAGATTCCCCCAGGTACCCCAGTACAGATCATTAAGGGAAGGATACCGGTAGTTTCTCGAAACATTCGCCGAGAGGGAAAGGTTGATCTTCCGGAAAGGATTGTATTCAACACCTATTGCAGGGATGAAAGGCATCAGCAATCCATCTACTATTTCGATCCTCGCTAACAGAGACAAGGTAATGAAGGATGAAGGGGTATATACTACTTCTCCAAATCCTCCGAGTACATTTCTCTGTTTCCGGGAAAGATATCCATCTGAATTGACCCAGTCATGAGTCAGCTCTATCCCTGGTCTGAACGAAAATTTGTGGATCCCTCTGAAGCTGACGACGATCCGGTTTGAGAATGTATAATATTGATGTTCAGCATTTAGACTGTCATTCATATAGTGCAGGTAATCATCGATGAGGGAGGAAGAAACCTCCAGAGAAAGAGTTCTGTGAACAAATTTATATTCCAGCAAACTTCTGAGCGATTTGTTTGTCTGGGATTCAATATGGGCGGGATTAATATTGGTGTTTAAAGGTGGTATTTCATGCCTGGAATAATTATACCAGATCCGGGTCGAGATGAGATGCCGGTCTTTTATTTTTGCAAATAAATCCTCTGATATACCATATTGAGAATAGGCTCCGTTGATCAATTTCTCAGTTTGCCCGGTGTAGTCATTGAAAAATGGGAAGTCGTTTTGCCCGGCCGCAAAATTTGCCCTTGTCTGAGATTGAAAATTCGCGTCGCCAATATCCGCATTCACTATTGTTGTATAGTTGCTGAAGCTGGCGAATGTCTGTGAAAGTGAAATATTCATCCTGCTGTTCCAGTCAGGATTTGTTTTGAGGTTAATAATCCCTCCAAATGCTCCACTTGTTTTATTGAGCCCTGTAGCTCCATAAAGAATTTCCAGACCCTGGAATTGAGCAACCGGAATCTGTGACAGGTCTACCTGTCCCAACATCGGGGAATTCAGCGTGATCCCGTTCCATTCCACAATCGTATGGTGGGCTGAAGTACCCCTGAATGAAGGGGTGGCGAGGTTGTTGCTGCCGTAGGATTTTATAAAGATTGTGGAGTATTGCGACAGGATCGTGCTGAGATTGGCATCAAGCCGGGGGATCAGGATTGTTGAATCTACGCTGACACGCTTAAAGCCCATATTGTTAACCGGGAAACTGGCTTTTACCTCAATCTCTTTCAATTTAAGGGTATCCGGAGATGATTGTCCCGATGCTAGAGCGAATGCATGAAACACAGGCAGAAGGACAAGAAGTTTCTTGAAGTGCTTTCCTATTCCCGTCAAAGTTTCGCTTTCTGCTACCTATTGTTTGATGAACTTTTGGATATTTTTCGTTCCATCCTGAAAAGTAAAAACAGCAATATAAAGCCCGGATGGAAAATCCGAGACATCCAGTTCGCACTGATTGTTTACCGGCTGATCCTTAATAAGGATATTCCCTGCAGGATCCTGTATTGATAAAAGTACCGAATAATTTTCAAGATATTTGATTCTCAGTAAACTAGAAACAGGGTTTGGATAAAGAAAAATCGATGCCTTTTGTCCGGAAACAGGAACACCCAGGGGCCTAGCATGGATAATCCCAACTGCATCGAGATCAAAGCCGCAGGACCAGAATGGTGTAGGCCATGGATCATTGATTACATGCCCCTGAGAGTCAAAGGAAGTATACCCCTGTGTTATGCACCCCCCAACATCAATAATCCGAATATGTGTTATGGACGAAATATCTACCAATGAACTGTCTTTCAAATCGGAAAGGTCAAAAGGCGTACCGTAAAACAATCGGTATTTCCCTGCCAGGTTGTGAATCTGCGTTGCGTCAATTGTCCCGAAAGTTGAGACCTGCGGGGTTTCAGGAGTAAGTGAAACAGAGGGGAATCTGATAAAATCAACACCATTTGAACTTACCTCGACAAAAGCAAGTTCAAGGAAATCATCACTCCAGGCATTCTCAAAGATGGCAAAATCGGGTCCTGTACTATCGAATATCGGGAAAGGGAGGGTTAATATTGCTACTCCCCTGTCTCCCAGACTTACAGTAAAGTTATCAGGAATGCCGGTAGCATCGGCAGGAAATCCATAGGAGGCTTTATTGGATCCCTGATGGGTAGCGTTGGTATCAAGAAAATTGATATACCCGGGATATACTATGCAAAAATTCGCCCAGGCCCGAAAGGCGGAGCTGTCTTTATATATCGCAGTAGAACCAGGCTGACCTGCCGGAGGTGGATATTGCCCGTACAAGTGATGTGTCGACACCAGGATAACAACTAACAATAACATCCACTTTCCCATGGCGTAATATTCAAGAATAAGATTTTGTACTTATGAAACAGTAATTTTCATCGATAAAAATACTATTTTTTAATGAACTTCGCTGATATAGAATTAGAGGCCGTTTGGACAGTCACAAAATAAAGACCTGCTGAATAGGATGAACAATCAAGCCATGTAGATGAAAAAGCTTCATTATTATCCTGATATACAATGCGTCCAGTAATATCCCGGATCAAAATCCCTTTAACCTGATCCGCTCCCGTATATTTAATCCTAAGAATATTTTCAACCGGATTAGGGTACAAAGCAATTTTTTCCTCTCTGGCCACCCGATTATCAATTCCTACAGGTACCCGATAATCAATTGCCAAGGCATCAGAATTGAAGCCCGTCTGGAATGATGTAATTGAATCTCCCGTGGCTGAACCAACAATGTTCAATCCCCAGCTAACCCGGTTTCCGACATTAATATATAATCTGGAGTTTAAATAATCTGTGGTGTAAGATGTATAATAGATATGATTGGCTGCACCGGGATCGGGAAAAATAACCGAATCCTGCAACAGGCGGTTATCAAGATTAAAGGAACCGATGCCATTGTTCAGTGTAAGGAAAAGCAATGTATCAATAATTCCGCTGTTCAAAACGCCACCGGCACCATTTCCAACCTGATAGTTTAAAATATAATTGTTGTATGTTTTGGAGTAGGTATCATAAGCCGTTATACTTCCAACACCGGTACTACCAAAGGGGGTTTCATTCACACTGAACATAAACCTGTCATAATTATGTATATCGTTAATACCTACAGCGTTCGGCCCAAAATTTATCTCCCTTTTTAAGGTCCAATTGTTGCTGCTGATAACAGCCATCTTCCCTTCTGTGCTAAAAAATCCTCCATTAACAGCAACATAGACTGAATCCTGGTAATGAGTGATTCCTTTGCATTCACCTGAGATATTCGGTATTCTGGCAATCAGGGAAAGATCATTTGCATTCAATACTTCTACAAAGAATTTGACGACAGGATATTGTTTCGAGACGATGAGTCTGTTGTTAAAAACGTGCAACCTGCAAAGTCCGGAATCAGCAACTGCTGCCAACCGTTGCAATGTATTTGCATCATACATGACGATACTATCCTGAGCTGCTACGTATATTTTACCATTTTCAATTGCAACATCCTGAACAGACTGTGTTTTTATCTCGTCGAAAACGATGTTTACCTCTGTTGTGGGATTATAGCTACGTACCGTGACAAAATCAATGAACGGAGGTGTTGATTCATACTGATTCCCGCTGGCGACAATTACTTGTTCAACCCACTCAGCTTCCTGACTAAAGATCACAAAAGGCAGGAATAAAAAACCGACAATGAAAGACAGGAGTAAAGAACATTTTTTCATACTATTATTATTTAATTGTTAATCAATGATTTAGATTGAATTTTTACAAGGATCAAACGGGACAAAGATACATGTTTTCATGCTTGAATTCAGTAATTAATTGTAAATTTACAGGCAAAATCAGAATATTATGGTTAAGGGGATCAAATCCATATCTTTACTTTTTCTTTTTGCTTTTACCATCCTTTTTTCTTACTCTTGCTCACATTCCAGGAAATACACTTGTAAATCCGACGGGGCATACAAACAAAAAACCATCAAGAAGAACCGAAGCAATTACGGGATCAGATACGGATATAAACAGAACTCACCCCGAAAAGACTATGTGATAAAGAACCGCAGTAAATAGACACTGCTCCGGCTTATTCGTTGCCTCTGACCTATCCTTTTTATTAAAAAAAATCATTGCTTGCTGGGTAATACATTGTTCCTTTTGCTTTCTCCTCCGGAAAAGTGAAATAGGTTAAATGTCCCGATGCACACTTCTGTCCATTGGAGTCAAACAGAGCCACTTCAATCTCAGCAAGGTTTCTTCTCATTTTTGAGGCATGGGCTTTTATCCTAAGAGGCCCCTGGTTTACATACACTTTTTTGTGGTATCGGATTTCTGCTTTTGAGGTAAAACCGGCCGTTTTTAATTTTACATATATAACCCAGCTGGCTATTTCATCCATCAAAGCTGCCTGTATACCCCCATGGAGAATTTCAAGATAACCCTGAAAATGCTTTTGCGGATCCCAGACTGAAACGACCTCCTCCCCCTCTTCGGTAAACGTCATTTTAAGGCCAAACGGATTTTTCGGACTGCATCCAAAACAGTTGTAGTCAGGAAGATCAACAAAAGGATTCCTGATTTTCCGGGATTCATTTTTCGACTCCATTCTTAAACTTTATTGTCCGGGACGGTCTTCCGGTTTCGTCATATTCAGTCCATGTTCCTTCTTTGAGTCCATTAAGATAAGTTCCTGAAAGTTTCAGTTTACCATTCCTGTAAAACTCCTGGAATTCGCCTTCCAACTTATTGTTCACATACTTTGAAAGTGTTGATGTAGTATCGTTTTCATAGAAGGTACGTTGATTCCCTTCAAAACTGCCGGCGCTGTAACTATAAATAGCCACTAACCTTCCTTCACGGCTGAACCACCTGGACGGACCGTTTTTCTGATTTTCTTTGTAGAACGCCTCCTCCTGGATCTTTCCATTATCATAATAAGTCTGACAAAGACCGGTAAGCATTCCCTGATCATATTCCTGTCTTTTTATCAATTTTTGGGACAAGGGGCTATATATAAGTACAGTCCCGTGCAACAGGTTATTCTGGTAATGTTCCACCTTGCTGATCTTTCCTTTGCGATCGAATTCCAATGAGATTCCATCCAGTTTGCCTGCTATGTAATTCTCAACACTTAAAATCAGTTCGTTGTTAAGATAGGTCTCCCAGGTACCATCTTTAATTCCATTGATATAACTTCCTACACTTGTTAACTCACCGGACCTCTCTTTCCAGAAACCAGTCTTCTGTCCCAGGTCATTCAAAAGATTGACAGGGTTTGATCCATTTGCAAAATCGTTGTTCTGGGACCAACCCAATGAAGGAATTGTCATCAAGACAACCATGAAAAGTTTCAGAATCTTTTTCATCTTATTAATAATTCAAGTTTCGCAAGTACTAAAAATTTAATGTACATGGCATAAAAAAAGGCACAGGGATTTTCAGATGTATCTGAAATTCAGTATATTTGAAGTGACCAAACGACAAATACTGAGCCCAATGCCTAAGCCCGAAAGTACAAATATTTTCTCAGAAATCAGCACTTTTTTCAGAGAAAAGAATGACGACAAAGCTATAAGAACCATCATGAACCTATCCAGGAACCTTAAACTATCGGCAAAATCAATTGAGTTAGAAAGCCGCTGGAACTGCAAGTATACCCGCTTGCAGATATTTGAGCTCTTGCTGCTTTTTCCGTTCTTCATGGTTAAAAATGCTTCTCATTATACAGAATCAACACTTGCCAAGGTTTTGCCTTGCAAGAAGGATGTTTTTTATCGCTTCATGGAAAATGGCGCCATCGATTGGCGCAAGCTGCTCTACCGTATCAATCGGCAACTTCTGGGCAAAATAATTGTGCGTAGCGACTCGATCAACAGCAGGGAGCCGGTTTGTCTGATTATCGACGATACCGACTTGCCTAAGACCGGGACTAAAATAGAGAAGATGGGACGCATCTTTTCCCATGTCACCCATTCCTCCCGGCTGGGATTCAAGGCTCTTTTTCTTTGTCGAACCGACGGCAAGACACAGACGGTTCTTGATTTTTCGCTTCATGGCGAGGAAGGACGTCGTGCGGATAAACCCTTTGGCATGACAAAGAAACAACTCGATAAGCAATACTCGAAGGTTCGCGATCAAGCTCAGGCTGTACACAATCGCATTGGAGAGTACACCCAGAGCAAGATTCTGAAAGCCATCGACATGGTAAATCACGCAATCACCGAGGGAATACGTTTTGATTATCTGTTGGCCGACAGTTGGTTTACATGCACCGACATAGTGAAATTCATCAAATCCAGGCACTCCGCCTGCCACTATCTTGGTATGGTTAAAATGGCCAAAACCAAATATTTGTTCGAGAAACGACTGCTCAGCGCAAGAGAACTTGTTAAATTGCTTTCGGGCAGGAAGGCCGTAAAATACAGCCGCAGTCTGCACTGCTATTACACAGTGGCCGATGTGGAGCTGGCCGGAACCCGGGTTCGGCTTTTCTTTTGCCGTCGAACCAAAAACGCCGATTGGAATGGATTGTTGACCACTAACCGAAAACTGGATTTTATTGAAGCGTACCATATTTATTCAATGAGATGGTCCATCGAAGTTTTTTTCAAGGAAAGTAAAGGTCTTCTCCGACTGGGCAAATCCCAATCCAGAGACTTCGCGTCCCAGATTGCAAGCATATCGGTGACCACGCTCCAATACAATATTCTTAGCACAGTCAAGCGCTTTGAGGCATATCAAACCATCGGTGGACTTTATAACGAAGCAACCCAAGGGGTCATCCAGCTTTCCGTCACCGACCGCATATGGGGTGTCCTTCAGCAACTCGTCAGAATCATTGCTGAAACTTTTGAAACCGACGACGAACGCGTTCTTGATGCACTGATTAACCGGAGTGAATCGTTCAAACATTATATCAACTTTGACAGGCTGGAATTAGCAAAGACCGCCTGATTTTTTTACATGCGAAACTTGAACAATTTAGTTTTTAGAGGTGCCCTTAAATAAGTAATAATAAAAACTTTAAAATATGAAAAATTTACTTGTGCTGGTATTTGCAGTATTTATGGTATTTTTTTTAGGTATTCATTATTCTGGCATATCACAAGAAAAATACGCTATTATTGTTTCATGCGCTAATCCTTTAACAGATAACCCTGATTTCTCTGAGGAACATCGTTGGATAGTGCCTGATAATGAGGATGAACATACTTATGAATTCTACAATGATGTTTATCTTATGAATAAGCTTCTCATCGATAATGATTTTCTTTCTTCAAATATTTATATTTTTTACGATTATATTTCTTTACCTGGGTGGTATAGTACTACTTATTTGACTGATTAT
>Ga0172371_10003601_pt1 | contig 23899 bp, 18 predicted proteins | sample Lak12m_FD_114543 | JGI IMG/M metagenome (GOLD analysis project Ga0172371, IMG submission 114543) | Freshwater microbial communities from Kabuno Bay, South-Kivu, Congo - kab_022012_12m | ecosystem: Environmental > Aquatic > Freshwater > Lake | place: Democratic Republic of the Congo: South-Kivu...
CTCCTCCCGATTTCAAGGGTCTCATGATCTGACTGCATCACCTCGGCATTTACTCCTGCAAATTTAAATGCGGCGCTTATTGCATATGCACCATCCCCCATGTATGGGATATAAAGTGTCCTATTATCTTCTCGCTTAAAAGTCGGATCGTTTTTATCGATATTGCCTATGGATTTGAACTTATGAAATTCCTTTAAGTTTTTAATATTCTTTAATGAATCAGAAAATGCTTCACATCTTGTTATTACACCTGCCCCTGCAGTATGCTCATCCACTTCAATTTTTAGAAATGGCCTGTCCATTTCTCTTTCGAAATACTGCATGATAAAAGAATCAGGGCCACACCCGAAATTGGTTATATAAACCGGATACAGCCTCTTATCTTTTTTTATTATTTCAACTGCGCTCATGATTCGATCGCCAAATTCCCAATACATATTTGGCCATCTTTCAAAAAGATCAATATTTTCCAGTGGTAAATAATCAAGAGGTATTGCTTGCATACCTATTTCTCTGAGTTTTCCCGGAATATCCATGCTTATACTGCTGTCGCAGCTGTTATATGGTCTGCTGACTATGACAGCAGCTGTTTCATCCGGCCCAAGTTTGTTTAAAGCTTCCATGCCTTTTTGGGCAACAGATCTATAAAATTTTTGCTGAGACATTTGGGCACGGCTTATTGCCTCTTTTACTATTTTTCCCTTTTTACCCAGTCTTTCTGCCAATTTTTTTAACTGATTCTCTTTTAGATATTCTTTGAAACTGAAATTAATAAGCGGATCGATAAGCATATCCTTATCTATGTTTATGGATGCTTTAATCATTGTTGACATTCCCTGAACAAATGGGCACGGGTAGCTTCCTGTCCTTTCTCCTTCGATCTTGTTATCGTTGCATGGCATATCTCTGATGCTTGGAACAAAAATATAGTCAACCCGCTTATCTAAAAGATTCTGTACGTGGCCCAGAACTGCCTTCATGGGAAAACAAGTTTCAGCAACCACAAGTCCAAGTCCATCGTTTATGATTTTTTTATTGGTTTTGTCAGAAAGCACCACTTCAAATCCGAGTTCACTGAAAAAAGCATCCCAGAACGGATAAAACTCATAAGTCAGCATGGTAAATGGTATACCAATTTTTTTAACAATAATTTCAGTTTCTTTATCAGGTTTTTTATGAGCTGCCAGCAGCAATTCTTCTCTTTGGGCAAAAAGATCAGTCAGGCCCTTACCGGAAGATTTCACCTTTTCATATTTTTCGCATCTCCCGCCATAAAATAGTGGTTTGGATCCTTCGAAAGTCACTTTTTTTATTTCACACATGTTAGGGCAGCTTCCGCATTCAAAAGAACTCTGGACATATTTGATGCTGGCAATATTGTTAAAACCCCTGAAATTTGTTTCTTTTCTTTCATTTTCAAGAGTAGCTATTGCAGTTCCAATGGCACCTGTTACTTCATGATTTTCCGGAACAATAATTTCTTTTCCAAGATAATTTTCAAATGCGGCCACAACTGCCTTATTATAGGCCACTGCACCCTGGAAAAATATCTTATTTCCAATTTTTTTCCTGCCGACCACCCTGTTTATATAGTTGATGGCGATTGAATATGCAAGTCCCGCAAGTATATCTTCAATACCTGCTCCATTCTGGTAATGCGAGTAAACATTTGTTTCCATAAAAACCGTACACCGTTCACCAAGATTTAACGGTGAAGCAGCTTTTAAGGCTCTGCCGCCAAAATCTTCAATTTTTATATCAAATCTTTCAGCCTGTTCTTCAAGAAATGAACCGGTACCTGCGGCACAAATTTTATTCATTTCAAAATCAACCACAACACCCTTTTCAAGCGAAATATACTTTGAGTCCTGACCGCCGATTTCAAAGATAGTATCAACGGTCTTATCAATGTTTGCTGCAGCCGTAGCTTGTGCCGTTATCTCATTGATAATAATATCGGCACCCACCAGATCTCCTATTAAATATCTTCCGGAACCTGTAGTTCCAACGGCTTTGACATTTACACTACCGCCAATTTCATTTCCGATAATTTCAATGCCTTTTCTTACCGCTTCAATCGGACGACCGGCAGTTCTGAGGTAACACTTTGCAATAAGCTTTTTATCTCTGTCTATCGCAACTACATTTGTGCTGATGGAACCAACATCCACACCTATAAATGCATCAATTTTTTTACCCTTGAAATCATATTTCCGGTTAACTATTTTTGGAAGCTTGGATTTTTCCAGAATTAAAGGTTTAAATGTTTCTTTTTTGTATTTAAAGTTTTTCAGATATTCATTAAGAATTTTGTCTACATTTTCTAAATTGACCTGTTGCTTGTGATTTTTCAATATTAAACTTAAAGCCGCACCCATGGCCCCGATAGATTCCCGATGCTGCGGAATTATTACTTTTTCTTTTAATATATCTTCAAAAGCTTTATCCATTGCTTTGTTGAAAGAAACTCCGCCGCAAAAGATTATTGGCGGTTGGAAATTCTTGCCTTTTACAATGCCTGATTTAAAACTTCTTGCCATTGCATAGCATAATCCCAGAGCTATATCCTCGTCCTTGGCAGCTTCCTGCTGCAGGTGAATCATATCGGATTTTGCAAAAACACTGCACCTGCCTGCTATTGTTGAAGGATTTTTTGATTTTAAGGCAAGTTCTGCAAATTCTTCTATTGTAAGATTAAAACGAGATGCCTGCTGATCAAGAAATGATCCGGTACCCGCGGCACATAGTTCATTCATCGCATAATCACCTGCCACAAGATCTATGAATTTTGAATCCTGTCCCCCGATCTCAATTACTGTCTTTATATCACTGTAAAAATATTTTATCGAAGTTATTATTGCTTCAATTTCATTGATAAAATCAAAATTCAACAAGCTTGCCAAGATTTTGCCTCCCGAACCTGTAAATGCAATGCCGGTTATTTTACCAAGATCTTTTCTTTTTATAAGAGCTTCAATATCTTTAGTAACTAACTTCACGGGCTCTCCATAATGTCTCGAATATGGAAGAACATCTATTATATTTTTGTTACTGTCAATAACTACACGGTTTACGCTAATGGCTCCAATGTCATAACCAATATAAAAATCCAAGTTGCAACTTACCTCCTGTTAATAAGAATGAAATCAATTAAAGTCCATATTCCCAAAGAGTTTGACAAAATAAGAGTTTAACAAAATTAATAAAAAATAAAAACCATTGCAAAACTAATTTTATTTCTATTAAACAATAGACGTAAATTCTTTGATTTTTACTTCATTTATTATTTATTTCTCTCCAATCTTTAAATTAGAAATGATATAAGGTATATTCTATACAATATATTTTTAATAAAATTTTAAAGAAATTGATATTTTTTAAAAATGTCCGGGACCATTTTTTACACTGGAGGCTGTATGGATAAGGCACATAAAACTAAAGCGTTCAAGGCAGCAGTTATAGGAGCAGGATATATGGGAAGCGCAATAACATTTCCGTTGTGCCAAAACAATATAGAAGTAAACCTGTGTGGTACATGGCTCGATGACAAGATAATAGAATCATGTCTTAAGGGATACCATCCCAAACTAAAAAAAGCTTTGCCTGATGCTGTGGTTCCACTTTACTTCAAAGATCTGGATAGGGCCATGTCCGATATTGATATATTGTTTATTGCAATAACAAGTGAAGGTTTTGTTAAAGTATTTGAAAAGATACTGGAAAAGCTTGCTTCTCCGGTATGCTTTTTTAAGCTGACCAAAGGATTTGTACGTTATAAAGGTTCTGTTGTAAGGGCGTCACAAGCTGCTCTTGATATGCTAAGTCAGAAGTTTGGTCCCCGGGATTTTGCATGGGCCACTGTCGGAGGGCCCGTAAGGGCGCTGGATCTTGCATATGAAATGCCGTCAGTAAGTACGTATGGAACAACCAATGATATAATAAAAAGCATAATTCCAAAACTTAAAACAGACTATTACAGAATAATTGTAAAAGAAGATGTTACCGGAGTGGAACTTTCATCAACCTTCAAAAATATCTATGCCATGGCTCCCGGAATATGTGATGGATTATTCAGAGGAAAATATGATGGATTGTATTTTAATTTTGTTTCGTTGCTTTTTGCTCAAGCTGTAAGGGAGATTGCAAAAATTGTTGAAAGAGCCGGAGGTGACAGAAATACAGTTTTTGATTTTGCAGGAGTCGGAGATCTTCATGTCACATCGGCAGCCGGCAGGAACCGGAAACTTGGAGATCTCGTTGGTCAGGGAATCGATCCGCAAAAAGCTTTTAAGGATATGTTTGACAATGGTGAATATGGTGAAGGTTATATTGCCTTAGATCTGGCTGCATCATGGTTTGAAAACCTGGACAAAAAAATTATAGACAATCTTCCGCTTTTTAAAACTCTGTTTAAAATATTTTTTGGCGGGGGCAAACCTCTTGACGAATTAAAAAAACTGGTATTACAAATTTAAGAAGGAGATTAAATGCCGATAGTCACAATAGAAATTATTGAGGGCAGGACAATTGATCAAAAAAGAGAAATGGCAAAAAAAATAACAGATGTAATTAAAGAAGTTGCAAAAGTGAAAGAAGAATCAGTGGAAATTATTTTTCATGACATGAAAAAAGAAAATTTTGCTAAGGCAGGAAAACTTTTCACAGATATTTAGAATAAAAAAATAATAGACACCTATATTAATTTTAAATATCTTTCATAGGCCACATCCCATGATTGAATATCCTCCGGGGCAAGGTATTCAATTTCTGAAGAATTTTGAGATATTTGTCTGCCCTCTTCAAGATTATTGATCTCACCTGCTGCCTTAAGCTGCATTATTAAATTACCCATTGATGTTGTTTCTGTAGGACCTGCTTTTAAGGGTTTGCCCGTAGCATCCGCCATCCATTTACATATTAACTTATTTTTTATTCCTCCACCTACAATATGCAGTAATTCTATTTTTTTACCGGTAAGTTTTTCGAGTATGAGTATGTAATACCTGAACTTTAAAACAATGCTTTCGTAAATGCATCTTGATATTTCTCCGATATCCGAGGGTACTTCCTGGTTTGTTTTTCTGCAATAATCCCTTATGGTTTTTGGCATATCTGGCTGGGGCCTACCGAATGCGGGATCATCTATATCGATGAAAGCCCTGAATGGTTTGGCAGTGGGATAAAGTCTGTCTATATCTTTCCAGGCGATATCTTCGTTTTTTTCCTTGATCCATTTTTCCCTGCATTGCTGTATCACCCAGAGACCGGTATAGTTTTTTACAAGCATGTTTGTATTCCCGGCTCCTGCTTCATTAGAAAATGCCGGTTCGAATATCTTATCATTAATTATCGGTTTTTCCGTTTCCTTACCCAAACAGCACCAGGTGCCCATGCTTAAAAAGGCCCATTCTGAATTTTTGTCTGTTACGGGGATGCCCGCAACGGCAGACGCAGTGTCGTGTGTCACAGGAACGACTACTTCAACAGGCCTTATGTTACACTCACTGCAAATGTTTTCGGCTATTTTTCCAATTTTTTCACCTGGTTTGAGCAGCGGCGGGAAGATATCTTCAGACAAATTTAACTTATCAAAGATGACATCAGATAATTTGCCTGCTTTTTGATCATACAAAATGCTTGTTGTAAATCTGGTTATCTCGTTAAAAGTGTTCCCTGTAAGAAAATAATTGAAAATATCCGAAATGCTTAAAAAAGTTCTGGCATTTCTTATTTCCGTTGCGCCATTTATCTTTAGGGAATACATGTTAAATAAATCAAAAAGCGGACTTATAAGCGAACCCGTATAATTGAAAAGTTCATTTGCAGGAATTATTTTTAACAGACTTTCGGAATCTTTGGCTCTCTGTTCGTCCCTGTAGTGCACAGGGTTGGCTATAAGTTTCCCGCTTTTATCCAATAGTCCAAAATCGGCACCCCAAGCATCGATACCTAAGGATAAAATATTTTTATATTTTGAAAGTGATAATTGAATTCCGTTTTTTAGTTCATTATAAAGTCTCAGGATATCCCAATATAGAGTTCCCGTGGCAAAAACAGGGATATTGTCAAACCGGTGCGTAACATCCATTTCAATTTTATTACCATTATAATTACCGACGATGGCCCTTCCATTGCTGGCACCAAAATCAAAAACCAAAAAACTTTTTTTTACCAATTAAAATCCTTTTTTAAAGACTATTGAAAACTTATGATTATGTATTATGACAATTTAGCTTTTCTTTTTATCACGTATTCTTCAATCTCTTTCATCGAACCCGAAAATTCTTCCTTAGTATAAACAAAAGCCGGCTGGTTGATAAAATCTTCTATTTTTATTCCATCTTCATCAAATCCCGCATTAAAATATGGTATCTTTAAAAGTTTATCCATTATTGCCGGAGGAACAGGTTCGTTCATCTGATTGTAAATATCCTTATTCTTGCAGATTCTCATAAAATCATCTATTATTTCAGGATTTAAAGTGTAGACAAGATTACCTCCTGCAACTTTTTCGATGTGATAAATATTTTCGGGCCCCGGACCCGGTCTTGCCGAACAAATGAGTAATTTGCTTGAATATCCATTATTTTTATCATCTAAAAGTTGGTTGGCCTTTTTAGCTATTGCAACTCCGGCCCACCTTTTTAATTCTTCTGTCAACTCTATGCCCGCAGATTTGGCGCTTTCCTCAAATTGGGGCCTCCCTTCAAACCTTCCGATCATTATTGTTATCACGGACCGCCACTGGCCATAATCCACTCCCCACTGGCGTCCGATTTCATAACCTTTCTTTACAGCTTTGGCAACTTGCATTGCATCGGGAACACTAAATACAAGTGTTGCATTAGTAGGAATACCAAGCGAAGTTAAAATTTGTATAACATAAATGCCTTCTTTTGAACCGGGACACTTAACCATTATATTAGGGGCAATTTTTTTGAGTTCCAGAGCCTGTAACAGCATTTCTTTTACATCGGTAATCAGTCTGGGATCAACTTGTGCGCTTACATATCCTTTTTTAAATTTAGATTTTTCAAATAAAGGCATATAAAGTTGCGTGCCTTTTTCAGTAATAGCTTTATAAAACTTCCACGCAATCTTATAATCGCTTTTATAAGGATTTTCCATAATCATTTTATCTATGATTGGATTTACTACTTCCGGAATCAAATCAAGGACCTTTCTTGTCAGCCTGGGGTTTGTAGTAACTCCGCTAAATAATGTGTCGACGGGATTCTGACTGTCAAATAAAATTCTTAATTGTTTTTTTAAAATTTCCTTTTCATCCGAAGAAGCTTTCTCGACCATTTTCCCGGCCCAATAGTCGAAAATCAGTGGTGAAGAATCCCACCAAAGCTCTATATCTTCAGAAGATTCTGCAAGTCTCTGCATGGCTGATTTTTCGCATACTGACATAATTTCCTCCTATACCGCAATACTTTTTATTACTGCAATACTTTTATTACTGCATCATTTCTTTTACTGCATTTATTATATTTTCCTTATTTGGAACACAAGCCTGTTCCAGAGTTGAATTGTAAGGAATCGGGGTATTAAGGCCCGCAACTATTTTAACAGGAGAATCCAGATAGTCAAAAGCATTTTGATTTATTTTGGCACAAATGTCCGAGGCGACACTTCCCCTCTCGCAGGCTTCACTGACTATTACCAGGCGTCCCGTTTTCTTGACAGATTTAACCAATGTTTCTTCATCCAGCGGTACAAGAGTTCTCGGATCAACAACCTCGCAGCTTATTCCTTCTTTTTCAAGTTCCGCAGCAGCTTCAAGTGATTTGAATACCATATTTGAATAAGCAAAAATTGTGACATCGCTGCCGTCCCTCTTGATGTCTGCAACACCGAAAGGTATAAGATATTCCTCCTCCGGAACAGGACCTTTGTTTAAATATATCATCTTATGTTCTATAAAAATAACAGGATTATCACCTCTTACTGCAGTCTTTAAGAGCCCCTTTACATCATAGGATGTAGCCGGCATAACTACTTTAAGTCCCGGAACATGATAGAACCATGCCTCCAAACTCTGTGAATGTTGTGCAGCAATTCCTCTCCCTGCTCCACCCTGTGTCCTTATTACAAGCGGAACATTAAGATTGTCACCTGTCATATATCTGATTTTAGCTGCCTGGTTCACAATCTGGTCCATGGCAAGAGTTGTAAAATCAATAAACATGAGTTCGCAAATCGGCTTGTACCCTGTTACGGCGGCGCCAATACCTGCCCCTATTATTGCAGCCTCTGAAATTGGCGTATTTATTACCCTCCCGGGTCCATATTTTTCAAGTAATCCTTTATAGGCCCTAAAAGCTCCGCCATATTTACCGATATCCTCACCAATCAGAAATACTTTCGGGTCTCTGTCCATTTCCTCTATAACGGCTTCCCTGATTGCTTCTCTATATTCAATCTCTCTCATTGGATTCCTTTCTATACCGATTTTATCTCTTCTAAAAACTTATCGAGCCGGGGCTCCGGACTTTCTTCAGCAAATTTTACAGAGTCTTCGACCTCTTTTCTGATATCTTTTTCAATCGCTTCGATATCACTTTCAGAAAGTATCTTTTCGTCAACAAGTTTTTTCTTGAAATTAATAACCGGGTCCTTTTCTTTTTTATAATAATCTACTTCATTTTTATCTCTGTATTCTGCCGGGTCGTTGGGATGGTGGCCGCCAAAACGATAAGTTTTAGCTTCGATTAAGGTGGGCCCATTACCTTCCCTTGCATGTTTTACAGCTTTTTGAACTGCTTTAAATACATCAATGGGATCACTTCCGTCAACAATTTCACCAGGTATATCATAAGAAGCGGCCCTGTCGGCTATGTTTTTGCAGGATACAGATTCGGTACAGCTCATAGAGATAGCGTACATATTGTTTTCACAAACGTATATGACCGGAAGCTTGAATATAGCTGCCATATTCAAAGATTCATGAAATACTCCGTTATTGCTTGCACCATCACCGAAAAAACAAATGACAACTCTGCTTTTTCCTTCCATTTTGCAGCTAAATCCCGCTCCGACAGAAATCGGTATTCCGCCGCCGACTATGCCATTTGCTCCTAACATCCCAAGTTCCGTATCAGCGATATGCATTGAGCCTCCTCTGCCTTTGCAATATCCTGTTGCTTTACCTAAAAGTTCAGCCATCATTCTATTCAGATCGGCACCCTTTGCTATGCTGTGGCCATGCCCTCTGTGTGTAGAAACAATATAATCAGATTTATTCAAAGCCGCACAGGTCCCTACGGCAACTGCTTCTTCACCTATATACGGATGGAGATATCCCCATATTTTGGCAGTCTGATAAAGTTGAGTTGTTTTTTCTTCAAAACGTCTGATTTTTATTATCAATTTAAGCATTTCTATTTTTTGCTCTTTAGTTATATCAGTCATCTATCTCCTTTCGATATTTCAAACATAAAAAAATTTAAATTGCAGTTTTATTATTTAATTATAAACTCCTGTAAGGGATCAGGCTATTAAATTATATGCAATTTATGGCACTAATGCAACAATATTTAAAATAGAAATTTACCGGTTATTTTTACTGATTATTTTTTTATAAATTAAATTGATATATTTTATTGAATTGGGATCTCAATATATTTTTGGTGCATGCTCGCCAAAAATTTTAAGATTTTTTATTTTCCAGCTTTAATATACGTTCTGCCGCTGTATTGTCAGTAATTAAAATATTAATATACTTGCCACGCAGTGCCCCAAGTATCGCTTCTGCCTTTAATTTACCGCCCGCAACGCCTATGGAATAAGGAACCTTCATCAAAGTTCCTACCGGCATTCCAACTAATCTCCCGTTAAGGCTCGAATCACAAATTTTTCCGTCAATGTCAAAGAAATGTGAAAATACGTCACCTATGGCATTGTGGTTTTTAAGTGTTTCAAGATCATTGGAATCGATCTGCCCGGTATCGATTAATGTGGATATTATTTTGGGAAATATTGATCCTATCCCGACAAGAGCCACTGTTATCCTGTCAAAATATTCAAATGTTTGTTTTATTGAGGTTTCATTGAGAAGCAAGTTATAAAGTTCTTTTGAATCAAGTATTGCAGGAGCATACAACAGATGAGGTTCGGTTCCGAAAATGCCTGCAAATCTTCTTGTTATATCATGGCAGTTCATATTGATTGAAAGCTGGTGGCTCCCTCCTGTAATTTGAACAACCTGAATCTCTTTATTTACCCTTGACGGCAGATGATTTATTACTTCATTTATTGTCGTTCCCCAGGCCAATCCTACCACATCCCCGTCTTTAATAATTTCCATAAGATAATTGGCTGCAGCGGACCCAAGCTTAGCTTTCAGTTCTATATCGGATAACCCATAGTTTTCAACAACTATCGCTCTTTTTAAACCAAATCTTTTCTCAAGATCATTTTCGAGGTTCGATATGCTTGCAGTCGGGTCCATTATGCTTATCTGAACAATTCCCGAACTGACAGCTTTTTTTAATATCCTGTTAACCTGATATTTGGAAATCTTGAGCTTTTTTGATATTTCTTCCTGGGTCAGGCTGTCTTTATAATAAAGGTTTGAAACCTTCACAACCAGTTTAACGTTATATCCCATAATTTATTAAATCATACTTTTTTGTTTTAATCTTGTTGTGCGGGCATTATTGTCATGCTATATTTTATAAGCTTTCCAACTCAGTTATTTTTTTAACCTTGCTGACCGTTCCGCCCGTACTTTTAATATCGAGCCAAACTTTTAATATTTCTTTTGCAAGACTTTTTCCGATAATCAGCGAACCCATTGTCAGAATCTGGCAATCATTGGATAAAATTGCCCGTTGTGCCGAATAAATATCATGACAAACTGCTGCCCTTATCCCTTTAAATTTATTTGCACATATTGCCATTCCGACTCCTGTTCCGCAAATAAGTATTGCTCTGTCAAAATTACCTTTTTGAACCTCAGGGACAACCTTTTTTGCTATATCAGGGTAATCAACTTTCTCGGTGGTATACACGCCAAAGTCTTCATATTCAATGCCTTTTTCTTTTATAACTTCGATCAATGCATTTTTCAAATCTACTGCGAGCTCATCGCATCCAACTGCTATTCTCATATTACCTCCGGTACTGTTAATATAATTAATTTATGATACCAAACCTTACCATAAGGAAAAGTTATGTTGAGCTTAATAAATAATTATTGATTTTCTGTTGTTTAAGTTTTTAAATTAAGCCTGGTTATGATTTAAGAATTCTTCTACCTGCCCGGCAATCTTTGGCCCACTCAAGCCATAAAAATCAATTACTTCATCATAACTTCCGACAACGGCAAAGAGATCCTCAATTCCAATCATTTTCATTTTAACGGGGCCTTCCTTTACAATTACATCTGCAACTGCGGTTCCGAGCCCGTTTACAATGTTATGTTCCTCTATAGTCACAACCCGCCTTGTTTTAATACTGGACTTGAGAATTGCTTCCCTGTCTATTGGTTTTAATGTCGACATGTTCAGTACCTCTGCATCAATACCTCTTTCTGACAGAATTTGGGCCGCTTCCAGCGATTTTGTAACCATGGACGAACATGTTATCATTGAAACATCACTGCCATTTCTCATTATGTTTGCCTTACCTATGGTCATTCTGTAGTTCTCAGAATTGACTCTTTTTATTTTTTGTCTGTGGGCCCTTATATAAACCGGACCCTCTATCTCCGCTGCTGCAAAAACAGCCTGGTAATATTCAAGCCCGTCGCAAGGAGAAATTATGGTAATATTCGGAATTGAACGCATTATTGCCACATCTTCCAGTATTACATGTGTCGGACCTAAGGCGCTTACCGAAAAACCGCAATTATTACCCAATATGTTTACATTCAACTTCGATTTGCAAACATCGTCTCTTATCTGCTAAAAACACCTGAAAGTAATAAATGGAACGTAAGCCGCAATAAAAGGAATCTTACCGGAAATTGCAAAACCAGCCGCTTCACCCATGGCATTCTGTTCGGCAATTCCAAACTCAAAATGCCTTTGGGGAAATCTTTTATTGAATTCACCACCACTTGCCCCCAAAGAAGAATCACATGAAACATATAAAACATTACTATTTTTTGCACCAAGTTCCACAAGGGCATTACTTATCACTTTTCTGGGATCTTCAATAATGTCACTCAACTTTTGCCAACTCCTTTCCTTTTTCACCGTTTACAACGCTAATGGCATTATCTATCTCGTTTAATTCACAATGCCAGTGATGAAATTCATATTTATCTTCCCCGAATTTAAGACCTTTGCACTTAACCGTATCTGCTACGATGCATGACGGCTTTCCATCAGAAAAAGGAAGTGATGACAATACTTCATAAAGCTGATTGAAATTATGGCCATTTATTGTCTTTACTTCCCAGCCAAATGACCTGAATTTGTCTTCCAAAGGTCCGGTATTCATTATTTCAGTTGTCCTTCCGTTTACTTGAAGACCGTTCCTGTCAATGATGGCCGTGAGATTATCTATCTTATGATGTCCGGCTGCCATAGCCGCTTCCCAGACGCTTCCTTCGGCGCATTCTCCGTCACCAAGGACAACGAAAACTCTGTAATTTTTTGCGTCAAGCCGTGCCGTTAATGCCATTGCATTCGCAACGGCCAATCCGTGCCCTAAGGAGCCTGTGGGAAACTCAATACCCGGTAAAGATTTCTCATCCGGATGCATCGGTACCCTTGTATTGAAACTATTATAGGTCCATAAAATATCTTCATCAAAATAACCCTGATCAGCAAGGACCGAATAAAGTGCAAGACATTTATGACCGGCTGAAAGTATAAACCTGTCCCTGTCTGCCCATTTTGGACTGGCAGGATCATGCTTCAATATCTTATTATAAAGTACGGTCATAATATCCAGGCTGGAATAGGCACCTCCTATATGCCCTTCGCCTTTTCTCATCATCTTTAATATATTTTCCCTGCATTTATAAGATTTATTGATCAACATCTTTATTTCATCTTTAGATAGTTTTAACATTTACTCTCCTGATTTTTATGATTTTTATGACGTTTTTTATCATCATTTTACTGATTTTTTATTATACTTCAATACTTTCCGATTGGAGGCTTCAATTGCCATATTTATTATACTTATAAAATAATCGTAATTTAATGCTGCTCTTCCTATAAAAATACCATTGTTGCTGTCAAGTTTTAAAATTTCGAATGCACTCTTCGGGTTTACGCTGCCTCCGTAAATAATCAACTGGTTTTTACCGGTGTTCTTTCCGTATTCCGAATCCAGAAAATCCCTTATAAAAACTAAAGAATCATGGATGTATCCGGCTGAAGCTGACTTATCGGCACCTATTGCCCAAACTGGCTCATATGCAAGAATTATATTATTTACTTCTTCTGTTTTTACATTTTTGAAATAACCCTTAATTTGTTTTTTAAGAAAATCATTAACTTCTTCTCTATCCATACGCTCCTTCTCCTCTCCGATGCAGAGAATGGGTTTGAGGCCATTTTGAAGGCATCCAATAATTTTTTTATTTATCATTGTTTCATCTTCCTTTAAAATGTTTAACCTCTCGGGGTGACCAAGCTCAACAAAAGTACAGCCTATTTTTTTTAAATGCATGGGACTTATCTCTCCCGTAAATGCTCCTTCGTCGGCCCAAAAACAATTCTGTGCCCCATATTTTAATTTTGAGCCTGAAAGCAGTTTAAAAAAAGAATATAATGATAAAAATGTAGGCAATATAAAAACATCTATGCCCTCCAGCCCCTCTTCATGCCCCTTAATGAATATATTAAGGTTTCTTGCATATTCTATACTTTCCTCAACAGTCTTATTCATTTTAAATGCCGCACCGATAAAAATTTTTTTCACAGTGGTACAACCCTTTCATTTTTTTAAAAAACGTAAGTTTTATCCAAAAAAATTATACGCAAATTATTGCATAAATGCACTTACTGTTCAATTTATAAATTTAATTTTGCGGTGCAGGTACCTTCCGGTTCCGTATAATGAATTGATTTTAGTATTTTACCGGAATTATGATTTGTCCGAAATCATAAAATAACAGATACTCATTGATAAAAAATAAGGACCAATATCGGGTGTAATATAAATTTAAAATATGATATTATCTTTGACGATGTCAAGGTTACGAAGAAAACATAAACAGAGCAAAGTCGGTTTAAGAATACTGATTGTAGTCATTCTGGTGTTCCTGCTGACCACAATCACTTCCATGTTCTCCTTAGGTGGAATTTTACTTGCGGCAACATCAGTTGTCGCAAATTTTATCAAAGATCTTCCAAGCATCGAAGAATATGCTCCTGCTGAAAGTGCCCTCACTTCAAAAATATATGCCGCCGACGGAACCTTAATTGCAACATTTCATGGCGAAGAAAACAGGGAATCCGTTACGCTTGAGCAAATTCCGAAAAATCTCATCGATGCGGTTCTTGCTATAGAAGATGAGAGATTTTATAAACATATTGGCTTTGACCCGGAGGGAATAATACGAGCTTTCTTAATAAACTTAAAATCAGGTACGATTGAGGAAGGCGCCAGCACCATCACACAACAGGTAATAACAATGTTATATATGCCCGGTGCAAAGAGTAATGTAACCTATGACAGAAAAATAAAAGAAATAGCTCTTGCATACCAGCTGGAAAAATATTATACAAAGGATGAAATACTGGAGATTTACCTCAACACTACATATTTCGGAGAAGGAGCATATGGTGTCCAGGCTGCATCCAGGATTTATTTCAATAAAGATGTGGAATATCTCAATCTTGCAGAATGTGCAACTCTGGCAGGAATCATACAGGCGCCAAACTTTCTATCTCCATACTATAACGAAAAAGATTCAATGATAAGAAGAAATTTAGTCCTGGCAAATATGCTTAAATTAAACTTGATAGATGAAGAACAGTATGCCGATACCATAAAACAGCCAATAATTACCCAGCGTCCGTTTCAGGAAACTTCAACAGGATTTGCACCTTATTTTGTTGAATATGTAAAGCAGATACTTATTGAAAAATATGGAGTGGCCAAAGTCTTTAAGGGTGGCTTCAACATTTATACCACTCTTGAAACAGATATGCAAACTGCGGCAGAAGATGCAATAAACCAAGTTCTCTTCGACCCCGAAGATCCCACCGGAGCATTGGTTGCCATGGATCCCACAAACGGTTTTATTAAAGCTATGGTCGGGGGAAAAGATTTTGCCGAGATGAAATTTAATCTTGCAACTCAGGCAAAAAGGCAGGCAGGTTCTACTTTTAAAGTTTTCGCACTTGCCGCCGCCCTTGAACAAGGCATAAGCCCATATATGACTTTCAATCCTAACGGCACACTTATTTATGATATTGCCGGAAGCAAGCCATGGGAAGTTTCAAATTATGGAAATGAGTCTTTTGATACTAATGAGATATCGGTAATTGATGCAACGGCCAGGTCCATAAACGTAGTATTTGCACAGCTTATTATGAAAGTAGGGGGCTATGCAGTTTCAAAAATTGCAAATGATATGGGGATACAGACACCGCTTGAAGGCTACCCGGCCATAGGGCTTGGGGGTCTTACCACAGGAGTATCACCGCTGGAAGTTTGTACTGCATTCAGTACCATAGCAGATTATGGCGTAAGACACGATCCGGTTGCTATACTGAAAGTTACCGATAAAGACGGAAAAATTATTGAAGAATATAAAGAGATAAGCAAACAGGTTTTAACACCAATAAATGCTTACAGGGAAATCGAGATATTGCAGCAGGTTATCCTGAGAGGTACTGCAACCAGGGCACTGTTAGATGACAGACAATCTGCAGGCAAAACAGGAACCACACAGGAAACCGAGAATATATGGTTCACAGGGTTTACAACAAATCTGGCGGCATGCGTATGGATAGGATACCCCGAAGAAAATAAAAAAATGACTGATATTCACGGGGAGAGAGTCCAGGGTGGAATTCAACCTGCAATGATTTGGAAGCTTTTTATGGAACAAGCTGTAAAGGACCTTCCTATTGAAACTTTTACCAAACCTGAAGATGATATGATCAGTGTCCAGGTTACAACCAATCCTGAAACAGGTGAAATGATGGTTCCAAACAGGTTTACTCCGCCTGACCAGATAACCCTTTTAGAATTCCATTACGGATCCGAGCCCAGGACACAGATGCCGATAACACCTGAACAAATGCCAATAATCCCAAATATAACTTTAATGCCTGTGTTGGATGCGAATAATATACTGGTTCAACTGGGTTACACTCACATCGAATACATCAGCCAACCTTACGCAGGAATTCCTTCACAGTATACCTACAATCAAGATCCGCTGCCTGACCAGCCTGTTGAAACCATAAGAAAAATTAAGGTATGGGTAAATCCTTAAAAAGTAGTAAATTCTTAAAAACCGGCTCTTTTCGGTTTTATATAAAGGAAATAAACAAATAAAAAGATTGCCACAGCTGCCAGAACAGATACGCAAATTACAATTAGCTTTAAATACCATGGAAAACTTGTGGCCAGTTCGACATCAATATTTGTACCGGCCGAGTATTTGCCATCTATTACCAGAGGAATACTAAAGGAATATTTACCTGCTTTTAAATTTTCCTTCAGTTTTAGAATTAACTTAACCTCATTGTCAGAGTTTGTTTTAATTTTTTCTGAACCTGGTTCAATAATCAGCGATGACATCGACAAAGAAGTCTCGCTTTTCAGTTTTCCCTCATCTATTGAAACTATACTTTCAGACGAACTTTTTGATATTATATTTATGCTGAATTTTACGTCATCTTCAGTCGAATTTACCTTCAGGGGTATTCCTTCAGAAGCTGTTACGATTTTGTACTCTTTAATAAATTTAATTTCCTTTTCAACAGGAATCAGTTTGTCTAAAACAGAGTCAATGCCTGAATTTTGTGGATAATTGCTTTTAACCAAAAGCTTATATTCTCCAAGCTTGTCAAGTTTCTCGAGTACAATACTGTATATGCCATCATCTTTTTTGGTATCCTCATTTGCGGACTCTCCGCTGTCAAACAATTCACCCTCCGTCACATTTCCGTCCGGATCAGTCAGTATGTATTTAAAACTGCTTTTTGAAAAATCCAGGAAGTTAACCGTAATTTTCGCCGGCTCCCCGGTTATCGGGCTGGTTTCAACCTTGGTTTCAATTTCGGATATTTCTGCGACTTTAAATTTAACTATATTAGTCGTATCTGCCGGAGCATTCATGGTCGGAATATGCTGTATATAAAATTTTATATTATAGTCGCCTTTTACAGATGAATCAGTAACGGCCCCGCTAAATATACCGTCACCACTTTCTTCATCAAAAGATTGCCCGTTATCAAGAAGTATCAGTCCTTCGGTCTTTTTGCCGTCAGGATTATAAATCGTACAGGTTATTTGATACTCGACAAAATTGATACTTTCGTTGCTGCCGGTATCAGGTTCACTTATCAGTTGAACCTTTATGGGAATCTTGTTACCCGATACATAAAATGTTTCTGCAGGTTCAAGAACTTTAAAATTAACCGGCAGTTTTACAACCTCAAAATTTATTTTCTTCGTTGATGTTGAATTTGTCGGAATATGCTGTATTGAAAAAGCAACACTATAGTTGCCCCCAATATCTGTTTTATCAAAAGCTCCGCTGAATGTTCCGTCACCTTCCGAATCATCCATTTCCTTCCCATCATCCGAAAGGATCACATCATCTATGGTTATTCCCTGCGGGTCCACAACACTGCATGTTATGTTAAAATCACCTGATTTCATGCTTGCGCCATCTTCAAGAGTATCTCCTAGTTTTATTTTAAACGGAATACTTGTATCCGACAGATATATGGGATATTGGGGTTCTATGATATTTGAATAAACTATATCATATACAAAGACTCCGTCCCCATTTATCTCATAGGACCAATTCCCTCCCTCAGGTGAGCTAACCTGAACAATTTTAAAGCCTTTTTCTTCTACGATTCTATCGAATACGGGTTTGCCGCCTGATGGGGACGTAACATTGATCTTAGGTTCAGATTGGAAATTGCTGGCCGTGGCAATAAGCACAAGTTCTTTAACATCTCCGGTAATTTCAAATTCACCTGAGATTGCAGAATTATCTTTTTGTTCTTCAATTTTTAAGAACCGGCTCGTTATATTTTTTAATATTTCAAGAAAAATATTTCTTATATCAGAAGCTTTCTCGGCTTTCCAGAACGCACCCGAAGTTATTGAAGCCATCTGTTCAAGCAATACAACCTCTGCTTCCTGAGTAAAGGCGATGGGATAAATGACAATATTATCTCTTTTGTAACGATAGCAAAGGTCCAGAAGCTCTTTCTTGTATTTTTCCAGATAGCTGTTTTCACCTTTTCCGGTAGTTCCGGTTTTATCGGTACCGTTGCTTCCCTGACTATCTTCTCCCTGCTGACCGGTTACAGAGCCCGGATTTTCATTCTGAGTATCCTCCCCGTTTTTTGCCCTACCGGGCTTATCTTTCCCATTTTTAGCCGTTTGATCCGTTGTGCCCTCCGGGGGTATATCATTAATGGTTAGGGAACCATCCGTTAAAAAGATCACTGCGGTTTTTTGCTTAACTATTCTCTGGTCAAGTATGTCTTTGATATCTGCAAGAGCGTCTTTCATGTCGGTATACTTCTGATTGCTCTGTATCATTTTAATTGCAGCATTTATATCATCTTCATTGCCGCTTATTTCTGTAAGCGGTAAATAAACGTTGGTTTTTTCACCAAAACCTGCGATTAACACCCTGTTGCCTTTACTCAGTATCTCATTAAGATAAATAAAAAGTCTGGCTGCATCAACCCGCATGTTTGAAGGATCATTATTTCTCATACTGCCTGATTCATCTATAATCAGTACATAGTCATATTTTTCAGAACCGGAACTCTCTTCATTTAAAGCATTGAGATTATTTTTATAAGGAAAGAAAAGAAAAGTAAAAGCAATAAGAAAAATTATAATATTTTTAAAAATATTTTTACTCTTTAACATAAAATCACTCATAGTTCCAATTTTGACAATTTAATAATAATTTTAAAAAAATAAACTTAAATATTTTACTATTTTATTTAAAAATATTTTACCGGAATGTCTGCCGGAGCAAGCAGCAATCTTTTAAATTCTTCATTAAGACGCAGCAGACTAACCGAGCAGCCTTCCATATCAAGTGATGTGCAGAAATTATTTACATAAGTTCTAAAAACTTTTAATTTCCTGTTTTTTAATATTTCATGAACAATACCCGCTGCAATATATAGTTCCCCAATAGGTGTTCCGCCTAAACCATTTATCATAAGCGCAACTTCATCGCCGCAAATAAACGGAAGGTCCTCAATTACTGAATCAGTTATAATTTTAATAACTTCATTTGCCGGTTTGTATTTTGTACGCTGTCTGCCTGGCTCCCCGTGCAGTCCGACTCCAAGCTCAATTTCATCTTCGCCCAAATCAAAAGTCGGGGAACCCTTTGCCGGAGTTGTACATGATTTCAGGGCAAAACCCATGGTCCTGATATTTTCATTAACTTCCATTGCAAGTTTTTTAAGTTGTGGCAGATTTACACCTTCTTCTTCGGATTTTGCACCGATTATTTTATAAACAAATATCGCACCTGCGACACCACGTCTGCCGGCAGTAAATGTACTGTCCTTTACGGCAACATCATCGTTGATAATCACGGTATCAACTACGGGTCCGCCTTCAAATTCAAGCATTTCGCTTGCCATTTCGAAATTAGCCCTATCACCCGTATAGTTCTTTACAAGAAATAAAACTCCTCTTCCTCTGTCAACCAACTTTGCAGAATCAACTATTGCATCCAGGGTCGGGGCTGCAAAAACAGGGCCTGCGCAAGCTGCATCAAGCATCCCCTTGCCAACATAAAAAGCCTGATCGGGTTCATGACCGCTTCCCGAACCGGAAATGATTGCGACTTTATTTAAATAAGGATCTTTCCTGTATACGATTCTTTTTTCAGGAATGAGCCCTATTGAATCAGGCCTTGACAGAGCAAGACCTTTAAGCATCTCGGCAACTACTTCTTCTGATTTATTAATAATCTTTTTCATCAAGCTTCTTTTTTAATTCAGTTTTCCTTTAAAAGAACTTTTACATTGCTTTTATTTTTTTAAACTTTCCAGTGCAGCTTCAAACATAATTACAATAACAAGCGAACCGGGATCCCTATGGCCCCTGCTTCTTTCACCCAGGTAAGATGCCCTGCCCTTTCTTGCAATCATTTCAACTGTTTGCTCAGAGCCTGCTTTTGCTGCAGCAACGGCAGCTTCAATAACTGAAAACATATTCAGATGCCTGTTGCTGGATTCTATGCCGGATTGAAAAAAAGAGTTTGATACTTTGTCCGAATCTATTATATTCTTCATTGCCATTATTGCAGGTTCCAGAGAATCAACCAGGGTCTTGTCGCCAATTTGAGTATTTCCACCTCGCCTCTTGATTACAGCAAGAGCATTTTCCAGGGCCATAACCCAATCCCTGGCATCCGGCTCTTTTTTATCTCCGATTGATTTACCGGTCTCGATAAAACCTGTACCAAGCATTGCGCCTGAAGTTCCGCCAATTGTATAAGCCAGCGTGAAGCCGACCTTTTTTAAAATATCCCCAAGCTCCATCTGGCCAAACTCGGGAATTGTTTTTATTACAGCTTCAAATCCCCTCCTGATTCCTGACCCGCAGTCCGCATCTCCTGCAGGCGAATCAAGATCAGTTAGTGTCTTTTCGGCTTCAATCAGCCTTTTACTGATGGATTCTATAATACTTATAAGAGTGTCTTTTTGATTAGCCAAATTCAAGTCCTTACAGATTAAACAATTCAACAAAAATTTGATGCTTAAATTTTAATTGTATTTATGACTAAAATCAATTTATAATTTTGTATTTATAATTTTATAACATTTAGCGTAAAATATGTTACACGATTATATTTGAAAGGTTCGGGGATTTAAATAACATGAAAAATGAGAATATCAGAGTAAGATTTGCGCCAAGTCCTACAGGTTTCCTTCATATAGGAAGTGCAAGAACTGCATTTTTTAACTGGCTTTTTGCAAAAAAAATGAATGGCGTTTTTGTTTTGCGAATTGAAGATACAGATATCGGCCGTCACATGGAAGATACAATAGATCTGATTATGGACTCATTGAAATGGCTTGGAATAACCTGGGACGAAGGTCCGGATATCGGCGGTACTTTTACCCCCTACAGACAATCTTTAAGAAAAGAAATATATAATCAGTATGCTCAAAAATTGATTGCAGAAAAAAAGGCTTACAGATGTTTTTGCAGTCCTGAAAAGCTTGAAGAAAAAAGAAAGGCTTCTACAAAAGATAAAGGCAGCAACTTTTTAAAATATGATAGAGAATGCTTGAATCTTACAGATGAAAATATCGCAAATAACTTAAAAAATGGAATAAATCATACAATAAGGCTTTTAGTTCCCGATAACAAGGAAATCAATTTTACCGATATTGTATATGGCAAAATAAGCGTCAGCAGTAAAAATATTGAAGATTTTATAATAATAAGATCAAATGGCTTGCCAACATACAACTTCTCTGTTGCTATCGATGATATACAGATGAAAATAACACATGTCATCAGAGGAGAGGATCATCTTTCAAACACCCCAAAACAGGTATTAATTTATGATGCCTTGAATTCCGGGCTCCCACGATTTGTCCATTTGCCAATGATTCTGGGAAATGACGGACAGAAATTAAGCAAAAGGCATGGTTCCATCTCAATCGAAGCATACAGAGATGAAGGTTTCCTGCCAGAGGCAATACAAAACTATCTTGCTCTGCTGGGCTGGGCATATGATGAAAAAACTACCATTTTTTCACTGGAAGAGCTGGTCGCTAAATTTAACCTGGAAGATATAAATAAAAAACCTGCAAAATTCGATTACGAAAAGCTTTTATGGCTCAACAGCAGTTACATCAGAAATACTGATGATAAAATTTTAAGCCAATTAATTTATGAAAAACTTGTAAAGTCAGCCTCTCAAAAAAATACTGAAATTATTTCTGAAATCAGCGTTGCAAAAATTGAAAGGATCATTCCACTTATAAAGGAGAGGATGAAAACCATAAGTGAAGCCTGCAAACTCATATTGCCTTTCTTCTATAAAGTACAATATACCGGTGAAACCATAAACTTTTTTGAAAATGAAAAATCCAAAGCTGCAAATATTCTAAGTAACATAATTAACGTATTAGAGGATTTTGGTGACAGCCAAACGACAAGCTTAACTTTTAAATCATCGTTGATTGAATCGGAACTTAAAAAAATTGCTGACAAACTTGAGATTAATTTCAGAAAAGTGGCTGAAGTAGCCAGGATCGCATTATGGGGAGAAAAAGTGAGCCCGCCCCTATTTGGAACCATGGAAATATTGGGAAAGACAGAGACTTTAAACAGATTAAAAGACTATAGCAGATATTTATAAAATTATGGAGACTATAAAATAGCAATATCTATAACCTGAACAGCATTTCTTCCGGTTTTAGGTCCCTTCCCTCTTCAACAACTTTCTTTGTAAAATATGCTACAACAATTTCTTCGTTTGTGGGGACAATAAATACCTTTGCCCTGGATTCAACTGAATAATCAGAAGATATGAGCCCCTGCTTGCCATTAATTTCCTTATTTTTCTGCAGGTCCATTTTTATACCCATAAATTCCATGTTTTCAAGTATCCTCTGTCTTGCATAATCGCTTTTTTCACCAATGCCACCGCCAAATACTATGCAGTCAATCCCACCCATTACTGTTCCAAAAGCTCCTATGTATTTTCTTATTCCGTCTATATACAATTCTACTGCAATCTTAGCTTGCCTGTTTCCGTTTTCAACAGCAGTAAGAATATCTCTAAAGTCTTCTGTTCCAATTCCCGCCGTTCCCTTAAGACCTGAATTTTTAGTCAACTCGTCCTGAGCTTGATCTATGGAAAGCCCAAGCTCTTTCATGGCAAAAAGCAATCCATAACCATCGATATCTCCAACTCTTGTACCCTGTAATAAACCTGAATTTGGAGAAAAACTCATGCTTGTATCGATTGATTTTCCATTCTTTACGGCACATATCGAACTGCTGCCGCCCAGATGAACCGTCAGTAATTTAATGTTTTCAGTTCCCATCAATCTGAAAGCCATTGCTGACAGATATCTGTGCGAAGAACCATGAAATCCGAATTTCTTTATACCAAGCTTTTCATACCAGTCCCATGGAAATCCAATGTTTCGCCTGAATTCCGGAATAGAATAATGAAATGAGGGTTCGAAAACCCCAATCATTGGCACATTTAAAATACCGGCGAAAATTTCTATGGATTCTATATAAGGGATGTTATGAGAAGGAGCCACAAAAGCATATTTCTGCATCTCTGCCAATATTTCAGGAGTCAGTTTATTCGCACCATTTTTTACACCGAGTACACATTTAAACCCCATTGCTTCTATATCCTGAGGTTTGCTTATTACTCCATTTTTTATATACCAGTCAAGAGCGACTTTTATAGCAGCTTCAAAACCAAAAACATTAACAATCTCTTTCCCGACAGGATTATCTCCGACACTATGGGTAAAACTTGATTCACCTTCGGACTTAACTCTATCTAAATTCGCCTGTCCCAGAAATTTTATTTCATTCTTTTCATTTATATCTATGATTTTACTTTTAAAAGAAGTACTACCTATATTCCCAATTCCAATTATCATAACTGCCCTTTCAAATAAGTTTTATTATTAAATTTACTTTATTAGAAGCAAACATATTATATTAATTTTAGAAATATTTGGAAATAACTTGATTTTATTCAATA